>OJVS01000040.1_pt1 | contig 98445 bp, 93 predicted proteins | sample 1600291 | NCBI WGS metagenome assembly OJVS01 (sample SAMN04436609, study PRJEB24849) | human gut metagenome | biome: human gut; feature: NICU; material: stool | host: Homo sapiens | place: USA: Saint Louis, MO | collected 2009-11-28
ATAGATGCTCATCAACAGGCCTATATGTACCAGCGCCGACAATACGGCGATGACAAACACGTCGATCATTGACCAGCGACCCACGAATTCGACGACTTCATAAATAAGGTGCATGTGTTCGCTGTCGGCGCGGTTTTTCCCCTTGCCGTTGGCGTCCCAGCACAGCCAGCCGATCGCCAGCATCTTCAGCGACGGCACCATGATGCTGGCGATGAAAATCACCATCGCCACCGGATAGGATCCCTCCCCCCACAGCAGGACCACCCCGGCCATGATGGTGGAGTTCATTTTGTTGCCCAGCGCTTCGGTGACCATGATCGGCATCAGGTTGGCCGGAATATACAGCATGATCGAAGTCACCAGCAGCGCCAGCGTCCACTGCAGGCTGTTGCGGCGGCGCACGTGGCCATGGGTGTGGCAGCGCGGGCAGTGGCTCATCTCGGCCGGCAGGATTGCCGTGCAACAGCGGCAGGAGCGCACGCTCTGGCGCATGCCGGTGCGCCCTACCGTCAACGGACGCTCCAGGCGCGGCGCCGATTCGATGTCCTGCCACAGCCAACGGCGGTCCACGCACTGGAAGGCACGCACCTGCAGCAGGCAGAACAAGCAGTAAGGCACAAAGCTGCCGCCGATGCCGATATCGCCGTAGGCCATCAGCTTGACGAAGCTGACCAGCACCCCGGCGAGGAAGATTTCCACCATGCACCAGGTTTTAAACTGGAACAGCATCTTGGCCATCCGCTCTTTCAACGCCAGCGGCAGACGCACCCTGGCGCACAGCAGAATGATCGCCAACATGCATAATGCGGGGAGCAGTTGCACGAGCAGCATGAACAGCGTGGCCATGCTGGCGTAGTCCTCCGCCAGCATCACCTGAGGGATATCAATCAGTTTGATTTCGTTAGCAAAGCCGGCAACGCGCATATTGATAAACGGGAAAATATTGGCCAGCAGCAGCATGAACAGTGCGCTGAGGGCATAGCCTATCGGCCGCTTGCGCGGCTCTTCCCAGCGGGTGCTGAGAGTCGTGCTGCAACGTGAGCATACCGCTTTAGTGCCAGTGCTTAACGGCGGTAACGCCATCAGCAAATCGCACTGCGGGCATAGGATCAATTCATCGGCTATAGGCTGCGATTGCCGTATCGCTAAAGTTATACGCATATGAGATTCAACGGCCCAGATCACGCGGTCCCCACAGAGTTTCATGCTCTTTGGATGACAGAAGCTGTAGAGAAACCCAAGCAGGACCGTATTCCTTGCGGAACGCGCCGTCGAGAGTTATGTCGCCCGTGTATGTGCAGCAGTCCATAGCTACCGGGATAACAAGGGGAGAAGAACGTGATCCACCACTTCAACAATCAGTTCATTGTCGACTCTCTGGTTGCGCTCGGTATGACGGAATTGAATAACACCAGGCAACAAGTCGATGAGCAGATCCAGGTTCAGTTGGGCCGGAACTTGCAGCTCACCACGACTAATTGCACGTTCAATGATTTCCAAGACTCGAACACGACGACTATTCAACCAGCCTGGGATCTCCTGCTCTACCCAACCGCTCATGATGCGATGGTTTCCCAGAAACTCAATAACTGCGACGCGAATGTCAGGGTCGTGCAGGCCGTAGAAGTGTTCGTAAACGGTGATGAGATCACCACGCAGTGTGCCCGTATCGATGGGCAGATCGGTCGGAGAGAAAGCCAGTAGGGCGTCAGCCAACAGGGCGTCGCGGGACTTCCACCGCCGGTACAGTGAAGCTTTACCTGCTCCAATCCGCTTAGCTACCGCATCCATTGTGAGTGAATGGAAGCCGCCCTCCGCTACCTGCGCTAGCGCCGCCCGCATGATCCGCAAGTCCAATTCAGCATCGCGGGGGCGCCCCACGGCCGATCTGGCGGTTTCCGGGGGCAAAGGGGCCGCGTCTGTTGGCGTTATTTTCGACATAATTATGATCCTTGACAGTTTCGATACTGAATCGTATCGTAAATTAACGACTACTTCTACGGAAAATTCACATGAGCGTATTTCTCACCTGCGCAAGACTCTTGATGGGGCTTGCGCCAAAAATTCTTGGTAATGAGGTGAAGTTGCGCGAGCAACTGTTAAATCGTGATGCCCCTCAGGCCGCGCCTATTCCAAGCGCACTTCGCTCTTCATGCCATATCAAGGAACGCGTGTACCAAGAGCAAAGAGTCGTGACGCTGACGCCACGTACAGGAAAACGCGATCTGCATGTGCTCTATCTGCACGGTGGCGCCTACGTGAACCCACTGCTTCGCGCGCACTGGAGCATCATCAGCGCCGTGATCGGCGCGACCGGCGCTACCGTAACCGTTCCACTGTATGCCCTTGCTCCCGAAAATGACTATCGCGTTGGTACCGCTTTGATCGATACGATCTATGACAGCATCGTTTCCGCCCGAAAGGGTGAGCAAATCGTCGTGATGGGGGACAGTGCGGGGGGCAATGCTGTGCTTACACTTGCGCTTCGTCGGCGCGATAACGAGCTGTCGCTTCCTGACCATCTCATCCTGTTTGCCCCATGGTTGGACCTCTCTTTGAAGGACGCTGAAATGAGAGAGCTGGAGAGTAGGGACATCATGCTTGGCGTGGATGGCCTTCGCGAATGCGGGAGAATGTGGGCAGGAGACATTTCCCCCTCTGCACCCAGCATGAGCCCGCTTTACGCTGACTTGCGGGGGATGCCGCCGATGAGCATATTCCAGGGCGACCGCGATATCTTTGTTGTTGACGCGCGAAAGTTTGCAGTAAAAGCGCAAATCTCAGGCGTCACAGTTGATTACCATGAATACTCAGGTGGTTTCCACGTATTCATGGGGCTCACTTTCCTGCCGGAAGCGAAGGCGGTCTTTCGCCAAGTTAAAGCCGTGACTAAATACCTGGGGCAGGCGTCATGACAACAAGCAATACGAATCCACGCGGTTCCTGCCGCTGGATCAGTGCCTCTCTGGGGCTTATCCTGTTACTCGCCGGTGCCGCCATGCTGTATGGAGGGATCCGCCTTATCATGCTGGATGGTTCCTGGTATTACGCGATCGCAGGTATCGTGTTGCTGATAGCGGCACCGCTGTTGCTGCTGGCACGTCACAGCGGCTTAGTGATCTATGCCGGTTTTTGTGCAGCGACGTTGATCTGGGCTTTGCACGAATGCGGCTGGAACCCCATCGCGCTACTGCCGCGCGTTCTGTTCTTTTTAGTGTTGCTCATCGTAATGTTACTGACCTGGCGCTGGTTCGCTCGTCCTTTTTTTGCACGCCATCGAAAACGGGTGCGTGGCACCAGGCCGGCACTGCTGGTCGGCAGCACGCTGACGTTGTTACTCTTTAGCCCATTCGTGGCCGGTTTGCAGCCTTTCCATGGCATCGATCTGGCTGCGGCATTGGACCAATATCCCACCGAGAACATATCCGCCGACTCGGCATCGATCGCCCCCGGAGATTGGCCGAACTACGGACGAACACCCGGTGGCCAGCGCTACTCGCCGCTGGAGCAAATCACCCCGGCCAACGTTGCCGACCTCAAACTGGCTTGGAGCTTCCACTCCGGCGCAACAGGCTTGCCCCAAGGCAGTAAGGCGGGCGAGTTCATGTTCGAGGCCACACCGTTGAAAGTGCGCGATAAACTCGTGTTCTGCACCCCACATGCTGACGTCATCGCCATTTCGCCGGAAACAGGAAAATTGATCTGGCGCTTCAGCCCTCATGCGAATCTGAATGCAGCACCGTTTCTTGCCTGCCGTGGCGTATCCTATGACGAAACACCAAGAGCCACCGGTGTTTGCGCACATCGAATTATCACCGCCACGCTGGATGCCAAGATGTACGCACTTGATGCCGATACCGGTCAGCGCTGCCCGGCGTTCGGCCAGAACGGCGAGATAGACCTGACCGCAGGCATGGGACTGGTCAAGCCAGGTTTCTACTACGTCACCTCGCCACCCTCAATCGTACGCGGCAAGGCTGTGATCGGCGGGTGGGTGGTTGATAACGTGGAACGCGGCGAACCCTCCGGCGTCGTGCGCGCATTCGATACCCGTACTGGCGAACTCGATTGGGCCTTCGACATGGGCCGAACCGATCGCACGACACTTCCACCCAAAGGTGAGTTCTACACGCGCGGCACACCCAATGTATGGGCACCGATCAGCACTGATCCGGTATTGGGCCTGGTCTATCTGCCAACCGGTAATGAAACACCGGATTTCTTCGGCGGCGGCAGGCAAGCCGTGTCGGAAAAATACGCCAGTTCGCTGATCGCTGTTGATGCGGATAGCGGAAAGATCCGCTGGCACTTTCAGACCACCCATCACGACATCTGGGACTACGATATCCCGTCTCAACCGACTACGGTCGACTTGCCTGGCGCACAGGGCGAGCCGCCAGTACTCGCCTTGCTGGTACCGACCAAGCGCGGCGAGTTGTTCATGCTCGACCGGCGCACAGGCGCCCCGCTGACTCATATTGAGGAGCGGCCGGTATCGCAAGAGGCTGTGTCAGGCGAGCACCTGTCACCTACCCAGCCCTTCCAGACAGACATGCCGACATTTGCACCGGCTACGTTGCGCGAAAGCGACATGTGGGGAGCTACGCCGTTCGATCAGCTGTATTGCCGCATCCGCTTCAAGGAGCTGCGCTACGAGGGAGCGTTCACGCCGCCATCGGTACAAGGCTCACTGGCGTATCCCGGCTCGGCGGGTGTCTTCGAATGGGGAGGTGTATCAGTCGATCCCTTGCGCCATATTGTCGTGGCGAACAACAACTATATGACGATCATCAACAAGCTGACACCGCGTGACAAGGTTTCGGCCAGCGATAACCAAGGCAGCAAAGGCGGCGACTTCGGCGGCCCGCAACTGGGTACGCCTTACGCCGTCAGTGCCGAGCCGTTCCTGTCGCCACTGGCCATCCCTTGCAATCAGCCACCCTGGGGCATGATCAGCGCGCTCGATCTAAAAACCCGCAAGCTTCTCTGGCGCCATCCGCTGGGCAGCGCTTACGACAACGGCCCCTTCGGTATTTCCTCACATGTGCCGCTGCAAGTCGGCGTGCCGAACATGGGCGGCTCGGTGGTGACCCGCGGTGGCCTGATCTTTATCGCTGCCACCGCCGACCGCACGTTACGGGCGTTCGATCTGCGTACCGGCCGCGAGCTGTGGCACGCCACACTGCCGTTCAGCGGTATTGCCACTCCCAGCGTCTACGCAGGTAAGGATGGACGCCAATACGTTGTCATTGCCGCTGGTGGGCATACCGGCCTCGGCAGTTCGGGCGGTGACGCAGTGATGGCGTTTGCATTGCCGAAATCGCCTTGAAACAAGTGAATTCAAGGCATAGCTCCGGAGCTCGGCTATAACGCCATGAAATTTTTTCACATGGTCCGCTCCCTCTATTTACTAGCTGATACCTTTGTAGCTGATGTTTAGCGCGAACATACGGGTGATCTTGTGTTCGATCTCATAGGAAAGTGTGCTCTGGTGCTTCTTCACCAGTTGAGGTTTAAAAGTATCATTGCGATCGCTTCTGCGCGCAATACTCTCCCCGCCTCGCCTGCCCGCTTCATGTACCGCTTTTCATGCAGTTGCATGACCGGTTGCAAACCGCGCCAGTACTGGGGCGGGAAGGGGTGAAAAATGCATTTTTCTGCATGCAAAATCATGCGCCCTATGCATGCACGCTCAAAAAGAGAGGCCCGCCAGAGAAAAAGCCGCAAAACGGGAGGGGGTGAAGTAATAAAAAAACCCGCACCGGGAAGGGGGTGGGTCGGGAGACATCAATGTACGTGGTGGTGGCTTCCGTAGCGGATCAGCGTTCGCTGCTGTGGTGGCGGTGACACCGGCGCCATGAGCGGTTGTGGCGGCAATGGCTGGCGGATCACGTGTTCGATACTCTCTCGCGTCTTAAAGGTGCTGGAGCAGTCAATATTCTGGCACTGGTAGTAAGCCTCTTTGGTCTGTTCCGTCAGATAGCGGCTGGTGCGGGTACGTGCTCCGCTGCGGCAGAAAGGACAGCGCATCATGGTTATTCCTCCTCTTCCGCTTTGGCTTGTTTGCGGGCAGCGATTTCCTTGCCGAGTTTGATCCGTGCGGCCGGACTGTTAATTAGCCTCTGGTCAAGGCCACTGAAATCCGGGCCGTACAACCCAATCGCCTCAAGAATAGGGTCGCCCTCTGTGCTCAGGTGGAAATTAGAGGCACGTTCGACCAGTGCCTGCATGACTTCCTGCATCACGACACCGTGTGGATCTAGCGCGCGCAGGTTGTTGTTATGGAACTGCTGTTCATCGTGGCCGAGACGCGACTGGGCATGGAGTCGTAAAGCAACCGCGCGGATCAGGATTGAGGCTTGATCCAGCGCAACCTCCAGCGTCATTTCGGAGTAGGTACGCAAAAAGCGTGCGGTGCTTCTGGTCATAAGCACTGGCGGTGTTGCAGACCGCAACCATTGCCTCTTCCTTATCATCTTCCAGTTCGGCCAGTAGCCCGTCGTATTCATCCACCAGTTCACGTTTGATGATGCGTTGGGTATGCAGGTCTTGCATCTCCGGCGTCAGTTAACCGCTTACGCCAGCCTTTGTCGTCCATGACGGCCTGCTCTTCCGCTGCGCGTTTCTTATCGTGTGTGGTCGCAATGACCTGACGGATATCATTCAGCTATGTTTTCTTTTTGTAAAAACTGCTACGTGCGTCATCAAAGCCGGGTTGTTGCTGCAACAAGCGTTCAGACAGTGCGACAAGCTGGGTCTTGGTGGTCATCGAAAAAACTCCAGTTCGTTATGTTGTGTGAACAGTGTCCGATAACCGGCACAACCGCTCAATCAAACACGGTTGTCACTCCGGCTACACAACGTGGCCTTTTTTCAATGGGTTAGGTGACACTTTTGGGGAAGGAATGGCCCGCCAGAGAAGGGATGTTTCGGTGAATCGGCCTATGCCTTTATCGATTCGCGGGGGTAACAGGGGTTACACAGGTTACATAGATGATTTAAAAGGAAAAAATGTGTTACCCCGGCGAGAATGGTTGGGGTAACAACGGGTAACAGGATAAAACGACGCCGATATTGTTACCCCTGTTACCCCAAACCAAATAAAAAAGGTAACAGATTTTATTTAGTGATTACAACGATGTAACCCCTGTTACCTCTGTTACCCGTTAATAATAAGACTAGCGTAAAGCCTTACCCTAAGACGTCACTGGTGAAGACATACAGCTTCTTGACGCCCATTTCTGGCGGGCGGGTGGCCGTTTGCATTTTGCCGTCCTTGGCCGGAACCAGAAAACCGGCTTCCGCACACAACCTTGCCACCTTCCGCGCATCATAGCCCTTGCAGATTTCCTTCCAGCCGGACGGCATCACATAGAACGTCGTCACCGCCTCCACCTGCCGGGTATGGTTGCCTTTCTCCACCTTGCGCCAGCCCACCATGTTGCCGGGGCGGTTCATCTCGTTATGCCAGTCGGCAAAGCGGCTGAACTGCCCGGCAGTGAAGAAAGTACGCACCTGCTCCAGCGCGGCAATATCTTCCTGATTGGCGCTGTGGCCCCGGTCAGCCAGCCATGCCCGCATGCAGGTCTGGGTTGCCCGCAGCGCTTCCCCCTCCGGCCAGCCGGTGATGCCGAGTCGCGTCGCCAGCTCCCCGGCCATGGCAACCAGTGCAAAGCGGTTAATGGCCCGCCCGACCTGATTACCGGCGTTATCCGGCATCAGCAGTTGGGTGTACTCCTTCATCAGCGCCTTGGCGCTGGCCGTCATGCCGTTCAGGTCGGCGGTGAGAGCTTTCAGCCAGGCGCGGAACGGCGTGCCGTACACCGTCGCGGTGGCAACTTCAAAATGTTCCGCCAGCGCCTTGCCGCTGTCGAAGCCGTGCAGGCTTTCAAATACGCCGTATTTGCCGGAGTCACTCGGTATCTGGAGCATCCGCACTTCCATCCCGGCAAACGTCCGTTCGCCGGCGCGGGCGGCGTGCTCGGTAAGCGACAGTTCCCCGGTGGAGAAGAACAACAGCCGCCACTGCTTGCGGGCGCGTAACTCACCGTCGGTGCCTGCCCGCCCCTTGCCTTGGCCGTTCGCCAGCATATAGGCGATGTTTCCGGCCTCACGGCCGTCCACCTCCCGGATTTCATCGAGCATCATCGCCGCGTCGTTACGGCGGCTGGCGGTGCCTTCCAGCGCATTACCGGTGGAGCGCCACGTGTGCCAGTAATCCGGGCCGCCGCACACCGAGGTGGCCGCCTTCATGGTGGTGGTCTTGCCGTCGGTGGATTCGCCCTTGAGGTGATACCCGCCGCCGTCCATCCCTACCAGACGCAGCAGCGGCGCGGCAAACGCCAGACTGACCGCAAAGGCCACGCGGGAGTTGCCGACACAGTACCGGCCAATCTGCTCCTGCCAGTCGTTCAGCGTCCCGGCCACGCGAAAATCCTTACCCTGCACGCTGGCGGTTTGCAGTATCACCGCTTCCGCACCGTCGCCGATAACCTCGTCCTGCAATACATACACATCGCCGTGCCAGCCGGTTTTGTTCACGCAGGTGACTTTGCGCTCCGGCTTGCACAGGGAGATGTACTCCATCAGCCGGGCGCGGGCCTCGCCGGTGGTGCTGATGTACGACAGGCCGTTGACCAGCAGGATACGGCGCAGCTCTTCGCCGCTGCCGCTCAGCATCTCCATCGGCATCGCCCATTTACGCGGCTGGCCGTAGGTGTCCTCCCATTCCAGCAAACGGCCGAAGTTGCCGCCGTCGGCGTCGCAGGTGATGGCCGTCACTCGTAACGGGTTGCTGATTTTGATGTTGCGGATTTCGGTGTCGCCGTCCGACTTCTGCACCTGCTTGTCGAACCACAGGTATTCCTGCGTCAGCCGGAAGCCCTGCGGCAGTTTCACCGCCGATTTACCCAGTTGCACCAGCTCTTCGTTAAATGCCTCTTTGGCGCGTGCCGGGCCGTTCTCCTGCATAAAGTCGTTCCAGTCCGCCTTATGGCGGGTCGGCGGCAGCGTCACGCAGCCGTTGACGGCCTTGGCGGCTTTCTCCGCCCAGACCTTGCCGGTGTTCTCTTTGCCGTCGTAGAAGTCATTGTCTGCGGCGATGACGATACGGGCCTGCGGCCAGCGGGCGTGCACCGCCTGCGCCACGTTCGGCAGGTTACTGGCCGAGATGGCGGCCACCACCCAGCCTGTGGCGAGCTGGGCGGCCGTCAGCGCGGTGGCGTAGCCTTCGGTGATAATCACCTGCGTCGGCGGCGTGTCGCTCAGTGGGGCCGTGCTGAGAGCGATAAATGCCCCCTTTTGCATCGTCCCCGGCAACAGCCGCTTATCACCCAGCGGAGAAATCAACTGCGCCCCCGTCACGGCGCCGTTGATGTCCGTCAGCGCCAGCAGCAGCGACCCCGGCGGAAAGTCCACGCCGCCGCTCTTGCGGGCCGTGGTGGTCAGCGGCTGCGGCAGACTGGCAAACCCCTTGCCGGTAAGATACTCGCTTTGCCCCTCCGTGCAGGTGGCCAGCAACTGCGCTACCGTGTCGGCCACCACCGGTGCCGGTTTGGCGGCTTCTCTTCTGGCGGGCTTGGGCGGCTGTTGCTGCACCTGACTCAGTTGCAGCACGTCGGCCACTTCGTTGACTGCCTGACCGAGGCTGAGGCCGTTGACCTTCGCCACTAAGTCCAGTCCGTCGCCGTGTGTGCAGTGCGTGCAAATCCAGCGGCCGTCGCCGTTCTTGTCGTCCATGCGAAACGGCTTGGTGCCGCCGCACGACGGGCAGGGGCCGTGCTGACCGTGAGGGGGTACCGTGACCCCCAGCAGCGGAAAAATAACGTCCCAGCGGCCGCGGGCGGCCTGTTTGGTCTGTTCTAACTTGGTCATTGCGCCCCCTTAATGCAGCGTCGGTGCCGGATGGTCGGACGTGACCGCCACGCCGCACAGCTCCGCCATGATGTTGCAGCCCTGCGCCGTGAGCTGCGGTGCCGCCAGCAGAATGTCCGGGGCCACCATATCGCCCAGCAACGAGCAGGCAATCGCCATGCCTTCGTCAACGCCGTGCAGCTTCACAAACAGCGCTTCGATGTCGCTGGCAATCAGCATCTGCAGGCTGTCCAGCGTGTGGGGAAGCGTCATGCCCTGCGCCGCACAGGCGGCGAGATAGGCTTCGGCCACTGCGCGACGAAACAGCGCGGTGCGCACTTCCAGTGGAATGCAGGAGGCAGAACCGTTATCCAGCGTCATGCGACCATCTCCCCGTTAATTGCGGCGCACTGCGCCTGAACGAAGGCCAAATCCTCCGACAGGTAAGCCACCATGGCGGCCATTTCCTGCGTGGTGATACCGGTCGGGAACGGCGCTGATGTGGCCTGCCCGGCGAACAACATATCCAGCAGCGAACACGCCTGCTTGGCGCGATTAAGTTTTTCAAAGGCGTCTTCGGTCATGCCGTAAGACAGATAGCGGCAGGATGGCGGCAACAGTGTGCCCTGAGCTGATGATTGCCCATGTGATGAAGTCATGATTTTTGTCCGTCAGAATCGAAAATGAAGCGTGATAAACCGCGTTACAGGAAGCGGGAATAATGGGTGTCGTCGTGCTCCGGCGTCGGCCGTCGCGTCTCTCGCGGGCGGCTGTAGACCACCTTTAAAGACGGGTGCAGCCGGAGGCCGGGGAGCAAGGCTGCGCGGCGCATCGGCGATTTTGCTGTACACCTCGCTGAACCACGGCAGCGGCATGGAGATCATGTTGCCGGACAGGTCATATTCAAACACCACTTCATAGGAGAACTCCGGGTTATTACGGGCCGTTGCCTCATCGGCGCGATACAGGCTCAGGATACGCACCGTTCTGCCTTGCTGATGGCGATAGCGCTCGCCGTGCTGGGGAAACTCACGCATGGCAGCCTCCCTGTGGCAGACGACCGGCGAACAGGAGTACGTAGTCACCGGCCAACTGGCGGCGGGCGCTGCGTTCGTCACCGGCGGTAATGCGCAACATCACCGGGCGGATTTTGCGCTGGGTGCGGTTGATTGCGGCAAAGATGTAGGTACACTTTGATGTAGCCATAGCGTTGCTCTCAATTTACGTGAATGGTGAGGCTCTGGCAGTGTTGCCGCACTGTTCAGAGCCGCTTTTTTTTCAGGGGTTACCGTGATAAGGTGGCCACCTAACGATGTAGACATTAATTCAATAGGTGGCCACTTGTCAACAGTGACAACTCGAGATCGCAGTCCAAAAGGGGGCGGGCAATCTCCACAGTTTAAAATGCGTATAACTCCTGAGTTGAAAGAACAACTCGAGGTAGAAGCCGCTAAGGACAACGTAAGCTTGGCTAACTGGATGAAAGAGCTAGCTAGGCAAGAGCTGATCCGTAGAGGTGTCGTCCCCAAAGGTTGATTCTTTGTTTGATGCGGCGTTCTGGCCGCATCAGGCAAGATCGTTTTGAGCATTGATCCACTCCCTGATTTCTTCTGCTTTCCATGCAGTAATCTTCGCTGAAATTTTTACTGGTTTTGGAAATGTTCCTGCTGAAACCCTTCTCCAAAGTGTTGCGTGTGAAAAAGGCAGACAAGGCATAAGCGTTCTTTGTCTAACAAAACCCGTCTGTGGTATAAAACCGTAATTATTACAATTAGTTGTTTGCATGTTGATACCTGTGATGCCATGAGATGATGCGAGATTAAAACTCGCAGCGTTGTAGTTCCAGCGAAAATGGGATTACATAAAGTCAGTGATAATTCCAATAAAACAAAACTAATTCCAACAAGTTTGTGGGAAATCCAATAATCATTAATTATTTGATTTTTATTGGTTTTTATTTTTTAAGATAATCATTGGGGGCTGCTGGGATACGCTGGGATACCCATGGATTGTCATGAGTTGGTTTTTATGGGCAAAAAACACCCACAGATATGCTTTGTGGGTGTTAATATATTGATTTCAATCGTAAATTGTCTTTATGGCGGCTGATATTTTACTTCGGATTGAAGACGCTCTTAATCCATCGCTGGAAATTCCATTTTGTTCGACAAAGTCATCAATTAGGTCTTTAACATGCTCAACACATACGGTGTTGTCTTTTTTTAGCCATTTTGATGGATTGGATTTATTTTTCTCCTGCGCCAGTAAGCTTACGGTTATACCAATAATTTTATTGAGGCTAACAACTTCCTCTTCTTTTTTGTAAAGCCCTCTATTGTTTGCGACTAATTGTTTTCCTAGTGATTCAGCCTCGCCACCAATGAATTGAAGAAGTGGCCTTGTTTTGGAGTGCATTGCTAAGTTAGTAATGGCAACTTTACATCTATCAATAATTGCACTTGGTGTTGTTACATCATCCCGACAGTTAAACCCGACTGAGAATATAATATCTGATTTTACTTTCTCATCCATATCTATTGGGTGTGGGTGCGGTTTGTATTTACCATAGTTTGTAACCCTAGGTATTTTCTCGTTTTTAAAAATCTCTTCTAATGTTCTTTTTATTCTCACTCTAATGTGGGTTATTATTTCAAGGTGTTCATCATTTATGTCTTTTCTTCTTGCGTATGGTGATACTCTGACCAAGCATTTAGAGAGCTCATCGATAGTAATAGACGGTAAGGTTGCGAATCTTTCGAATTCTGTCATCCGCTGAAAACTTTTCATTTAATCAGAGTCCATATCTAACTTAATTAATTTATCTTGCCATAATAGTAATGCTTTTTGGCGCTCATCAAAGTACTGATGCCTATTATAAATACCTTCAACACCTTTGATTCTGTGATTAAGACAGCGCTCTGCAACTATAGGGTCAACGCCAAGCGAGGCGAGGTGTGTTCTGGCTGTACGTCGAAAATCATGAATAGTGAAATTATCAATGCCATATAAGTGAGGTCGTAGCTTTGCAAGAGCAACTGGGAGGGTGCTTTCTACAATATGGGGTATCATACGATTTTGCATTTTCCTTGCGGGAAGAACCCATTCACTGTTGCATGACATAATCTTGAGTTCATTTAGCCATAATATGGCATTCTCGGGGAGGGGAATATCAATGTCATCACCATTTTTTGTACCGGTTAGGTGCCAAATGGCATTATTTAAGTCTATGTTTTCCCATCGAGCTGAGCATAGCTCCATTTTCCTACAACAAAGGAGTAAAAGTAGTTTAAATGTGAGCTCATTTTGTCGGCCGAATCCCTTGGCTTTTTTCATTGCCGAGAATAATTGGGATAGTTCGTCATCAGTAAGAAATCTTTCCCGCGATTTCTCTTGCCCGCCTGCATCCGCAAGTTCGAATGCAGCGGCAGGGTTTACCTCAAGAATATGTCTTTTAATCCCGTAATTGAAAATTCTTTTAGTCCAACGTAAGACATCGTTGGCTACGGTTGGGGCGCCACGTGAAACGATATTGTGTAGCATTTCATCTATATGCCGTGGTTTAACTTCGTCGGCTTTGAGATTACCAATATGCGGATTGATATCCTTATCGATACGACGACGGAGAATATCAGGATGTTTCCAGCGACCAAGGATTTGGCGTTCAAAATACTCAGTTGCTAGATCTGATACCTTGCGTGCATTTTTGTCAGCCTCGATCTTTGCAATGGCGGAAGCCTTACGCTCTTTTTTCTCACCGGCCACGTCATACCCTAGAGCTACTCTTGCGGAAAGCATCCTGACTGTTTCACGCGCTTTAGCAAGGGAAAGCTCCCCATAGGACCCGATCCACATAGCTCGGGCTTTACCTGCCAAACTGTAGCGGAAGCGCCATTTTGGTGTTGCGAAGCTATCGCGGTAGCAAAGATAGAGACCATTACCATCGGCCCTGCCTTCGAAGCGTTCCCCCGCCTTTACCCAAGCTTTTATCTGTATATCCGTAAGTTTGCCCACGCTCAATAACTACCTTGTACCAAAAGTGTATGTACCATTTTCATGGTTGGTACAGGATATGGTACATCAAAATGGTGAGATTTGAGTAGGTGAAGTGGGACTGAGTGAGATTAAAAGAGCCCGTAAGTTACGGGCTTTTATGAATATTTTATATAGCATGATACATGCTGATAAATTACTCGATATTCTGGATCTGCTCGCGCATTTGCTCAATCAGCACTTTCAGCTCGATGGCGGAAGCGGTGACGTCGGCATTGATCGACTTGGAGGCCAGGGTGTTCGATTCGCGGTTGAACTCCTGCATCATAAAGTCGAGGCGGCGGCCGACGGCTTCTTTCTTCTTCAGAATGTTGTGCGTCTCTTTCACGTGCGCTTCCAGACGGTCCAGCTCTTCGGCGACGTCGATGCGCTGCGCCATCAGCACCAGCTCCTGCTCCAGGCGGGTGTTTTCCAGCTGTACCTGTGCCTCTTCCAACTTGCTGACCAGGCGCTCGCGCTGCCATTGCAGGATGTTCGGCATCTGGGCGCGCACTTTGACCACTTCGGCGCTGACGCCGTCGAGGCGCTGTTCGATCAGCGTTTTCAGCGCGGCACCTTCGCTTTCGCGTGCGACGATGAAGTCATCCAGCGCGCCGTCCAGCGCCTGCATCAGCTCGGCGCTGATGGCGTCCAGATCCTGCTCCTGCGCGGACATCACGCCCGGCCAGCGCAGCACGTCGATCGGGTTGATTTCACCTTCGTCGCTCTGCATTTTCACCCAGTTGGCGGCTTCGACCAGCTGTTTGGCCAGTTTTTCGTTCAGGATCAGCGAGCTTTGCGCGCTTGGATCCAGCTCGAAACGCAGGTTGCATTCGACTTTGCCGCGGGTCAGGCGGCCACGGATACGTTCACGGATCACCGGCTCCAGGCTGCGGAATTGTTCCGGCAGGCGGATGTAGGTTTCTAAGTAGCGCTGGTTAACGGAACGCAGCTCCCAGGCTGCGCTGCCCCATTCACCCTTGATTTCACGCCGGGCGTAGGCGGTCATGCTGCGGATCATTGATGCGTACCCGTAATAGGAAAAGATGGGGCGATTATAGCGTCGCGGTTGCGGGCAGGATAGGCATTACGTCACGAAGCCCGTATAATGCGCAGCCAATAGTTGATTTGAAGCCGGAGAGAGCCCATGCGTCCTGCAGGCAGAGCACCACAGCAAGTTCGCCCCCTGACACTGACCCGTCACTATACCAAACACGCTGAAGGTTCAGTGCTGGTTGAGTTTGGCGATACCAAAGTCTTGTGCACCGCCACGGTAGAAGAGGGCGTTCCGCGCTTCCTGAAAGGCCAGGGGCAAGGTTGGATCACCGCCGAGTACGGCATGCTGCCGCGCTCCACCCACAGCCGCAACGCTCGTGAAGCCGCCAAAGGCAAACAGGGTGGCCGCACGCTGGAGATCCAGCGCCTGATCGCCCGCTCGCTGCGCGCCGCGGTAGACCTGAAAAAGCTCGGTGAATTCACCATCACCCTCGACTGCGACGTACTGCAGGCCGACGGCGGTACCCGAACTGCCTCGATCTCCGGCGCCTGCGTGGCGCTGGCCGATGCGTTGAACACGCTGGTGGCCAACGGCAAGCTGAAAGCCAACCCGATGAAGGGCATGGTGGCGGCGGTTTCCGTCGGCATCGTCAATGGCGAAGCGCTGTGCGATCTGGAGTATGTGGAGGATTCCGCGGCGGAAACCGACATGAACGTGGTGATGATGGAAGATGGCCGCATGATTGAGGTGCAGGGCACCGCCGAAGGCGAGCCGTTCAGCCACGATGAGCTGTTGGCGCTATTGGCGCTGGCCCGAGGGGGCATTGAAACCATCTTCCAGGCGCAGAAAGCGGCGCTGGCGGACTGATTTTTTAAGGCGACTGAGAAGTCGCCTTTTTTATGCCCGGCGATCGGGCGGCAGTAATAACAAGACCTAAGCAGATTCAGACGAGGAGAAGCAGTAATGAAAGCCTATCAGCGCCAGTTTATCGAGTTCGCGCTTAACAAGCAGGTATTGAAATTCGGCGAGTTCACCCTGAAATCCGGCCGCACCAGCCCGTATTTCTTCAACGCCGGCCTGTTTAATACCGGGCGCGATCTTGCGCTGTTGGGGCGCTTCTACGCCGAAGCCCTGATGGACTCCGGCATCGATTTCGACCTGCTGTTTGGCCCGGCCTATAAAGGCATTCCTATTGCCACCACTACGGCGGTGGCGTTGGCGGAACACCATGAGCGCGACGTGCCTTACTGCTTTAACCGTAAGGAAGCCAAGACCCACGGCGAAGGCGGTTCGCTGGTGGGCAGCCCGCTGCAGGGGCGAGTGATGTTGGTGGACGATGTGATCACCGCCGGCACCGCGATCCGCGAGTCGATGGAAATCATCGGCGCCAGCGGCGCTTCGCTGGCGGGCGTGCTGATTTCCCTCGACCGTCAGGAACGCGGCCGCGCGGATATCTCCGCCATTCAGGAAGTGGAACGCGACTATCACTGCAAGGTGATTTCGATCGTGACGCTGAAGGACCTGATCGCCTATCTGGAAGAGAAGCCGGAAATGGCGGACCACCTGGCGGCGGTGCGCGCTTACCGCGAGCAGTACGGGGTGTAAGTAAAAACGCCGGGCATGCCCGGCGTTATCTTTATTGCAGCTGGGCCGCCAACAGCGGCCAGCGGGCGTCGAATTCCTGCGTTGGGCGATAACGGAATTCCGAACGCACATAGCGCGACAACATGCCTTCGCAGAAGGCCAGCAGCTGGCTGGCCAGCAGCGTTTCATCGACGATAAAGCCTTTGCCTTCGCGCAATTTTCGCTCTTTCAGCACCTGTCGCAGCTGCGCCTCGATGCGTTCGAACAGCTGGTTGATGCGGCCCTGCAGGCGATCCTGTTCAAACATCAGCGCGTGGCCGGTCATGATGCGCGTCAGCCCCGGGTTGCGTTCCGCAAAGCCCAGAATCAGCAGTAAAATCAGGCGCAGACGATTAAACGTCTCTTTCTCGTCCTGCAAGATCAGGTTGATGCGGGTGATCAGGCTGTCTTCGATAAACTCGATCAGGCTGTCGAACATCCGTGTCTTGCTGGGGAAATGCCGGTACAGCGCAGCTTCAGAAACACCCACGTTCGCGGCGAGCTTGGCGGTGGTGATGCGTTGGCTGCCGTCGCTGGACTCCAGCATCTGGGCTAACGCCTGCAATATTTCCTCGCGCCGATTCCTTTTCGTCTTTTCTTTTTCTGCCATGTCTGATTAGACCCTTGCTAAAACTTAACTGACGGAAACCCGGGCACCGGCCGCTGCAGAGCAGGCTCTGTGCGGCTTATGTGATAGCTTTTTTACGATGCTGGGGTCAGCGGCCTTAACGGCCTTTTCCGCGCTGCCTGGTGTGCGCTGCAATTGTCGCGGTAAAACCTTGCCGCAGAGAACATCCTTCTCCCCGGAAAGGCAAGGTTCAGGCGACGTTTCCCTGCCGGCCCCCGTGCCTTGGGTGGCGCTTAGTGGCGCCCCGAGTGGCCGAAGCCGCCTTCGCCGCGCTCGCTGCCGTCGAATTCTTCCACCAGGTTGAATTCTGCCTGCACCACCGGCACGAAGACCATCTGCGCGATGCGTTCACCCGGCTCTATGGTGAAGTGCTTCTGGCCGCGGTTCCAAACGGACACCATCAGCTGGCCCTGATAATCGGAGTCGATCAGGCCGACCAGGTTGCCCAACACGACGCCGTGCTTATGGCCCAGGCCTGAGCGCGGCAGGATCACCGCCGCCAGGCTTGCGTCGGCGATATGGATCGCGAGGCCGGTAGGCAGCAGCGTGGTTTCACCCGGCGCCAGCTCTACCGCGCTGTCCAGGCAGGCGCGCAGGTCGAGACCGGCGGAGCCCGGGGTGGCGTAGGTCGGTAGCGGGAAATCCTGACCGATGCGCGGGTCGAGGATCTTAACGTCGATTTTTTTCATCATAACGGCTGACTATCTCGTCTATTAAACGTTGGCCAAGGAGTGCCTTGTCGCTCAGCGCCAGGCGTTTCTCTCCATCCTGCCAAAAAAGGTGCAGGGCATTGGTGTCGCTGTTGAACCCGTGCTCTGCAAGCGATACATCGTTAGCGCAAATCAAATCCAGCTTCTTACGCGCCAGTTTTTGCCGCGCGTATTCTTCCACATTCTGGGTTTCGGCGGCAAACCCCACGACAAACGGTCGATTTTTGGTCATCGCCGCCACGCCGGCGACGATGTCGGGGTTTTTTACCATCTTGAGGATGATTTCATCACCCTGTTTTTTTATTTTTTCATCGGCGATCCGCTCGGGGCGGTAGTCGGCCACGGCGGCGCAGGAGATGAAAATCTGCTGCTGTGCGGCGCGCTGTTGCACCGCCTGCTCCATCTCCAGCGCGCTGGTGACGTCCACTCGGGTGACCGATGGCGGCGTCGGCAGGCTGACCGGCCCGGCGATCAGCGTCACCTGCGCGCCGCGGGCGGCGGCGGCGCGGGCGATGGCGAAGCCCATTTTGCCGGAGCTGTGGTTGCTGATGAAACGCACCGGATCCAGCGCTTCACGCGTCGGGCCGGCGGTGATCATAACCTGCAAATGTTGCAGATCCTGCGGGGCGGAGAAATGACCGTTCGCCAGGTCGACGATGTCCAGCGGATCCAACATGCGGCCCGGGCCGACGTCGCCGCAGGCTTGGCTGCCGCTGTCCGGCCCCCAAAGCAGCATGCCGCGCGCCTGCAGCGTTTGCAGGTTGGCCTGCGTGGCGGCGGCGCGATACATCTGCTGGTTCATGGCAGGCGCGGCGGCGATGGGGGCATCGGTCGCCAGGCAGACGGTGGTCAGCAGATCGTTGGCCATGCCGGCGGCGACGCGCGCCAGCAGATCGGCGGTCGCCGGCGCCAGAATAACCAGATCCGCCCACTTGCCGAGTTCGATGTGGCCCATGGCGGCTTCGGCGGCGGGATCCAACAGATCGTCGGACACCGGGTAGCCGGAAACGGCCTGCAGCGTCAGTGGCGTAATGAACGCCTTGGCGGCATGGGTCATCACCACGCGCACTTCCGCACCCCTGTCTCGCAGGCGGCGCACCAGCTCTGGGCATTTGTAAGCGGCGATGCCGCCGCTGATGCCAAGCACAATATGTTTGCCGGAAAGTCCCGTCATCATCATTGTCCGATTGAAAGCCGAAAGATGCGCCATTTTAGCATATCCGCCGTTCAGGTGAGCGATTCCGCAATGGCTGCAGGGCGTTACATTGTGCTTTGCGAAACACTTCGCAATGTTATCAAACACCTGTCGAACGCGCCGGGCGGCACATGGCATGCTGTAGCCCTTTCAGGGAGGAACACGATGAGCAACCCGATTGTGGCGTGCTGGCCGGGCGCGCTGGCACCGCGTGAAAAGCTGCTGATGCAGGGGGCGGCGGCGCTGTCCGACGCAGAGCTGTTGGCCATTTTCTTGCGCACCGGGTTGCCCGGCGTGCACGTGATGCAGCTGGCGGAGCAGCTGCTGCGCCGGTTCGGCTCGCTTTATCACCTGATGTCGGCCGATCATCAGGCTTTTTGCAGCCAAAAAGGCCTGGGGGACGCCAGCTATACGCAGCTGCAGGCGATTGCCGAGCTGGCGCTGCGCTTCTTTTCCAGCCATTTGTCGCAGGAAAACGCCATGCTCAATCCGCGCGTCACCCAGCATTATCTGCAAAGCCTGCTGGCGCATCGCGAGCGGGAGGTCTTTTTGGTATTGTTTTTAGACAATCAGCACCGGGTTATTCGCCATCAGGAGATGTTTGCTGGTACCATCAGCAGCGTCGTCGTCTACCCGAGAGAAATTGTGCGCGAAGCGTTGAAGGCTAATGCCGCCGCGCTGATTCTCGCGCATAATCACCCTTCGGGTAAGGCTGAACCCAGTCATGCCGACCGCTTGATAACGGAACAGGTGGTGAAAGCCTGTCAGTTATTGGAGATCCGAGTGCTTGATCATTTGGTGATCGGTCGGGGTGAATGCGTCTCTTTTGCCGAGCGCGGATGGCTTTAAGCGATTTTTTCGCGATCCTTGTGGGATCTTTAGCTGTTCGGGACTTGAGCACTTACGCTTCAGAGCGTATACTACGCCACCTTTGAGAATCTTGGGTTTGGCGCAAGAGCCTATCTCAGCAGGTTTCTGACCTGATGTGTGGTTTCTACCTGATGACGAGAGTCTCCTCAGTATGAAGTTTGCTGAGATGGGCTCTAAAAGCCTGACGAGGCGGCCATACCCTATACGAAGCTCGAGCTGATTTGATTTTTGGAGAATAGACATGTCCCGAGTCTGCCAAGTTACTGGCAAGCGCCCGGTGAGCGGTAACAACCGTTCCCACGCAATGAACGCGACCAAACGCCGTTTTCTGCCTAACCTGCACTCACACCGTTTTTGGGTTGAGGCTGAGAAGCGCTTTGTAACTCTGCGTGTATCTGCTAAAGGTATGCGTGTTATCGATAAGAAGGGTATTGAGACGGTTCTGGCCGATCTGCGTGCCCGTGGTGAGAAGTATTAAGGAACTGAATCATGGCTAAAGGTGTTCGCGAGAAGATCAAGCTGGTTTCTTCTGCTGGTACTGGTCACTTCTATACCACCACGAAGAACAAGCGTACTAAGCCGGAAAAATTGGAACTGAAGAAATTCGATCCAGTTGTCCGTCAGCACGTAGTATACAAAGAAGCTAAAATTAAATAATTTTAGTGGATTAATGAAAAACCCGGCCTTGGCCGGGTTTTTTGTTTTATAAAGGGTAGAAAACGTCGGAGGGGAAGCCAGATGCCTGAATTACCGGAAGTTGAGACGAGCAGACGCGGTATAGAGCCTTATCTTGTCGGCCACAGCATTCAGTATGCGGTGGTGCGCAACGCGTGCCTGCGCTGGCCGGTTTCCGAGCAGATCCTGACGCTGAGCGATCGGCCGGTGCTCAGCGTGCAGCGCCGGGCCAAATATCTGCTGATCGAGCTGGAGAACGGTTGGATTATCGTGCACCTGGGCATGTCGGGCAGCCTGCGCATGCTGCGTGAGGAAAACGAAGACGAAGCCGGCAAACACGACCACGTCGATCTGGTGATCAGCAACGGCATGATCCTGCGCTATACCGATCCGCGCCGTTTCGGCGCCTGGCTGTGGTGCGAAGATTTGGCGACCAGCAGCGTGTTGGCGCATCTGGGGCCGGAACCGCTGAGCGAAGCGTTCAACGGCGACTACCTGTATGAAAAATCACGCAATAAGCGCACGCTGATCAAACCGTGGCTGATGGATAACAAGCTGGTGGTTGGGGTCGGCAATATTTACGCCAGCGAATCGCTGTTCAGCGCCGGGATCCTGCCCGATCGTCCGGCGGGATCCTTGAGCAAAGCCGAAGCGGCGCTGCTGGCGCAGACCATCAAGGCGGTGTTGCAGCGCTCTATCGAGCAGGGCGGCACGACATTGCGCGACTTTTTGCAGTCTGACGGCAAACCGGGGTATTTCGCGCAGGAACTGCAGGTTTACGGGCGGGCGGGAGAGCCGTGCCGCGCGTGCGGTACGCCGATCGAATCGGCCAAGCACGGGCAGCGCAGCACCTTCTTTTGCCGCCGCTGCCAGCGCTGAGCATCACTCGGCGGCGAGCTTCGCCATCAGTGCCTGGGTGACCACGTCAGGCAGGAAAGGCGCGATATCGCCGCCGTGACGGGCGACCTCCTTCACCAGTGAGGAGGAGATGAACGACCACTCTTCGGAAGGCATCAGGAACACGCTTTCTAGCGTCGGCATCAAATGGCGGTTCATGTTCGCCAGCTGCAATTCGTATTCAAAGTCAGACACTGCACGCAGGCCGCGCACCAGGATATTGGCATTTTGGTGAGCGGCAAAGTGCGCCATCAGCTCGCTGAAGCCCAGCACTTCCACATTGTCCAGATGCGAGGTGACCTGCGTCGCCAACGCCACGCGTTCATCCAGGCTGAACAGCGGCTTTTTGCTCGGGCTGGCGGCGATGGCCAGAATCACGTGATCGAACATCAGTGACGCGCGCGTCACTAAATCCAGGTGGCCGTTGGTCATGGGATCGAAGGTCCCGGGATAGATGGCTTTGCTGGTCATGATTCACTTCTCTGAGTAGTTGCGGCCCAATGCCCATAATGCGGCATATTTATTGAAGGTATATTGCGCGTTGACCACCGCTAACAGCAACCCCTGTTTACCGTCGAGGAAGCCGGCCCGCAGCAGCCAGGTTTTGACGAAGGCGCCGAGCGTGTGGGTCAGGATAGACAGGTAGCCGCAACGCTTGCCGGCCCGGTGGCGTTGCGTAGCCCATTCTTCGGCGTAGCGCAGCTGTTTACGCTGGAAGGCGAAGAAATCGCGGCAGGTCAGGTGCAGCATATCGCCGCTGAGGGGGATCACTTTGGCGCCGCCGATGTTCAGCGATTCGTGCACCAGATCGTCGTTATAGCGATAGCGTCGGTTGGCGTACAGGCGGTTGACGCGGTCGGGATACCAGCCGCTGTGGCGCATGAAGCGGCCAAGGAACAGATTGCGCCGCGCACAGCTGTAGACGGCGCCGTCGTCCGGCGCGTTCAACACCCGTTCGATGGATTGCCGCAGCTCGGGCGTGACGCGTTCGTCGGCGTCGATCATCAAAACGTAGTCATGGCTGGCGTAGCTTTGCGCCAGCTGGCGCTGCTTGCCGAACCCTTGCCAGTCGGTGTGCGTGAAGACTTTGGCGCCCAGGCTTTCGGCGACGGCGACGCTGTCGTCCTCGCTGCCGGAGTCCAGCACGATGATTTCATCGGCCCATTCGACCGAACGCAGACAGTCCGGCAACAGCCCGGCTTCGTTTTTGGCGATCATCACCACCGACAGGCTTTTGCGGCTGCTCATTTAGTGGCTCCGGGGCGGCAGGTGCGGTTCCAGCAGCTGCAGCAGGCGCTGCAACGCTCCCTGATTCTGATACAGCACTTCCACCGCATGGCGGCCGTAGTAGCGGCGGTAGTCTTCGTCGGTCAGCAGGGTTTCCACTTCCTTCACCAGCGAATCCACGTCGGTCACAGTGATCAGGCCTTCGGCCTGCGAAAGCTTGGCGCAGATGTCTTTGAAGTTGAAGGTATGCGGGCCCATCAACACCGGGATGGCATGCGCGGCGGCTTCCAGCGGGTTATGTCCGCCGCGTTCCACCAGGCTGCCGCCGACAAAGGCCAGATCGGCGATGCCGTACAGCAGCATCAGCTCGCCCATGGTATCGCCGATCACCACCTGGGTGCTGCCGGACGGAATTTCGCCGCTGCTGCGCAGGGTGTAGCTGAAGCCGGCTTTCTGCACCAGCTCCTTGGCGGTCGGGAAGCGCTCCGGGTGACGCGGCACCAGGATCAGCAGCAGATCGGGGTGTTTTTCCAGCAGTTTGCGGTGCGCTTCCAGCAGGATGGTTTCTTCCCCGTCATGGGTACTGGTGGCGATCCACACCGGGCGGCGCGGCGCCCATTGGCGGCGCAGCGTAACGGCGCGGGCGGCCAGCTCCGGGGTGACGGAGATATCGAACTTCAGGCTGCCGGTCACGGCCAGCTGAGAGCGCTTCAGGCCCAGCTCGATAAACCGATCGCCGTCTTCCTGGTTCTGGGCGGCGATCAGCGTGATGCGGCGCAGCATATCGCGCATGAATCCGCCAATTTTCTTATAGCCGGCGGCGGAGCGGGCCGACAGGCGCGCATTGGCGATCACCAGGGGGATCTGCCGCTGATGCAGCGCGTTGATCAGGTTGGGCCACAGCTCGGTTTCCATGATGATCACCAGCTTGGGATTCACCTGATCGAGGAAGCGGTTCATGGAGCCGGGCAGATCGTAGGGCAGATAGACATGATGCACGTCTTTGCCGAAAGCGGACTGGACGCGTTCTGAACCTGTTGGGGTCATTGTGGTCACAGTTATCGGCAAAGCGGGGTAACGATGGCGCAGCGCCCGCACCAGCGGGATGGCCGCCAGCGTTTCGCCGACGGAGACGGAATGCAGCATGATACCGCCTGGCACGACTTTCCCGGCGCAGAAGCCATAGCGTTCCGCCCAGCGTTTACGGTAGGCTGGAGCTTTGCGGCTGCGCAGCAGTAAGCGGAGCCAGATCAGGGGTTGGATGAGGTAGAGTAGTACCTGATATAAACGCAGCAACATTCTATCAATTTCATTTATATGGGTTATTCGGAATAGTACCATAACTGGAAGGGAAAGGCGCTAATTTGGTAACCTTGGGTGTCAGTTTCAGACAACCGGCGAGCGATTTCGCCGACAGGCTCGGAATGAAGAATATTTTAATTATTCGCCGCGATAACATCGGCGATCTTGTTTGCACCACGCCCTTGATTGAAGGGGTGAAAATTGCCTATCCGGACGCAAAAGTTTATCTGCTGATCAATAAAGTCAGCCAGGACGTCGTTAAAAACAACCCTCATCTCGAGAAAGTCTTTGTCTATAAAAAGGCCAAGCACAAGGCGAAAAATGAAACGACGCTGGGCGTTTATTTCGAGCGTCTGATGATCTTCCTGAAGCTGCGCAAAATAAAATTCGATGCGGTCATTCTGGCCAACCCGGTGCCTTGCAAATACAGTTTACGTTTAGCGAAAATGGCTGGCGCCACCCATATCATCGGCGCCGATTTGGGCACGAAAGATATTCATCGCCCGTTCCGCAAGGACGATTTCAACGGTCAACATCAGGTCGAACATACCTACAGCTATTTATCGGCGATAACCGATCAGTCCATTCCGATCCCGCCGGTGCGGGTGTTTCTGACGCCTGAAGAGCGGCAATTGGCGGCGCAACGGCTGCAGGAGCGTCTGCCGCCGGTCGAACGGGTATGCGCCGTGCATATCAGCAGCCGCAGCCCGAAAAGGCGTTGGCCGGTTGAACGCTATGCCGAAATCATCAACCGTCTGGTTGCCGATCCCCACACCGGCGTGCTGATCTTCTGGTCGCCGCAGGGCACGCTGGCGCCGGACGACATCGGCGACCAGCAGCGCGCCGAACAGCTGCTGGCGCTGTGTCAAAACGAACGCGTCGCGCTTTATCCGACGGCGTCGGTGCGTGAGCTGTTGGGCGGGTTTGATTTATGCGACCGGGTGCTGTGCAGCGACGGTGGGCAGATGCATCTTGCCGCCGCGTTGAATAAGGACATGGTAGTGTTCTTTGGCGATACCGATAAAGCCTCCTGGCATCCATGGACCGGCCGTCATCATATTTTGCAAAGTGAGTCGGGGCACTGTGAGGATGTTTCTGTCGATGAGGTTTGGCAGAAAATGCAGGCGCTCAGCTAGCGAAGAAAATAAGGCAGGCATCCCCTGCCTTATTTCATTCTTTATTATTTTCTTTCCAGTTCCAGATATTGGCGGCAAATAGGCTCAAGCCCATAGCTCAGCAATTGCTGTTGATTTATCTGCGGCGGATTGGCGTAAATCTCCGCCATTTTTTCTGCCAGCGACGCTTCGTTTAATTCCGCCAGCGCGTTAGCCATGCCGGCTTTTTCCAGAATTTCCGCAGGGCCACCCGGACAACGAGTGCTGACCACCGGTGTGCCGCACAGCAGCGATTCTACCAGCACGTTGCCAAACCCTTCGCTGTCGGAGCTGAGCACCAGCAGCGAGGCATGGCGAATAAACGGGTAGGGATTAGCCTGGAAACCGAGAAACAGCACGCGCTCTGCAATGCCCAGGTCTGTCGCCAGACGTTTGACCTCGGCGACTCTGGCGTCGTCCCCGGCGCCGATTAAGGCCAGCGGCGCCTGAATGCCGGAGTGCGCATAGGCTTTCAGCAGGCGGTCATGCCGCTTGGTGGCGTGAAAGCGGCCGACGTGCACCAGATAGTCCTGGCCGGCCAGTTCGCAAGGCATCGCCGCCTGTTGCTGGATGGCGTCGATATCGAACGGGTTGTTGATGACCGCCAGCCGGCGCGGGCGGATCGGCAAGTTCTGCTGCAGATCGTCGCTGACCGCCCGTGAAACGGCGACGATATTTCTTCCCTGGTAAACGTTGGCGATTTTGCGTTGCTTCAGCCAGCGATCCAGGCCCTTGCGGTGGCCGAGGTAGGAGGTGGAGAGAATGCCGTGAATGCAGAACCACAGGCGATCCGCGGCCAACCGCTTGCTGCGGCTGACGATGCGATCGGTTTTATGCAGGTTGGAGAACACCAGATCGAACGCGCCGTGTTGGCGCTCGTGTTCGGCTATCGCCCGATCCAGCGCGCCGGCGCGGCGCGACAGCTCGGTCAGCTTGCGCCAGGGGGCGCGGCTGCGATCGGCCACCACCTGATAATCAATGCCCGGCGGGATAGGGTAATTGCAGACGTCGCGCAGCGAGATCAGACTGACGTCATGCCCCTGTTGCTGCATGCCCTGGCACAGGGTCAGCACCACTTTTTCCGCGCCGCCTCCCGGCAGGCCGTCGATGATCATCAGAATACGCATAGCTAATCCAGTAACCGGTTATAGAGGGAAATAAGCTGTTCGGACAGATGCGCCGGCGTAGCCGGCATAATACGCAATCTTGCCGCTTCGCCCATGGATGATCCCAGCGCCTGGCGCGGCAGCGCGCGAATGGCCTCCGCGATGGCCGGTACGTCGAGCGCATCGGTCACGAAGCCGTTCTGGCCGGGGGTGATAAACTCGGCGCCGCCGCAGGTGGTGCTGGTGATAACCGGCAGGCCGCACGACATCGCTTCCAGAATCACATTCGGGAACGGATCGTACAGCGTCGGCAGCAGCAGCGCATCTGCGGCCTGATAAAACGGCAAGGTCTGCTTCTGCACGCCCATAAAGTGAACCCGATCGCTGCAGCCCAGCGACTGTGCCAGCGCCCGGTAGCGTTTTTCGGCCTTGTCTTTGCCGACCACCAACAGGTGGCTGTCGGTCGCTGCCACGGCGCGGATGGCGGCCGCCAGCCCTTTGCGCTCAAAGCCGGAACCGACGAAGATCAGGCAGTGCGCCTGTTGCGGGATCTGATACTGCTCGCGCAGACGTTGGCGCAGGGCCTCGTCGGCGGGCGGGAACTTTTGATTATCGATGGCGTTATAGATCACCGTGATTTTTTCGGCGGGCACGCCAAAGTCCGCGATGATTTCCTGCTTGATCATCTCGGCGTTGCAGATGACGGCTTTCAGCTCCGGTGCGGCATACATGGCGCGTTCGGCGCACATCACATAGCGGTGATAACGGTTGGAGAACAGCCATTTGCGGCGCCATTCCGGCAGCAGACGCGCGCGTTGCAGCAGCCAGCGGCGGTGTACGCCGTCGCCGGCGCGGTAGATGTCGCAGCCGGGAATGCGCTCGTGGCTTTGCACCAGATCAAAATGCTCTTTCTGCCACAGCGCCCTGGCCGCCACGGCGAAGCCCCGTTCGCGGCTGATGCGGCCGAGTTTTAGCGGGTTGCACAGGTGGATATGCCAGTTGGGATTGGCGTCACCCTGCCATTCGCGGGTGATGACGTTCAGATCGAGATCCTGTTGCTCCAGCGCCTCCAGGGCGCGGGAAACGAAACGTTCGGCTCCGCCGTCCGGGCGGTATTTTTGGCGAACGATCGCCAAACGAAATGCTTTCATGCCAGCGTGCTCCGCGCGGCTGCAATCACCGCGTCTGTAGGAATAAGGTCGAGATACCGTTCGTCGGTGCCGGTATCGATGGCGTCCGGATCGGGCAGTTCGCCGAAGTCGCCGGCCCAGATCACGGCGCCGGTAGCCTGCCACGGCCGCCAGAAAGTCAGCTTGGAAGGGCCGAACAGCGCTACGCACGGCGTGTGCAGCGCGGCGGCCATGTGCATCGGCACCGAATCCACGCCGATAAACAGCTTGGCGTGGTCGATCAGGGCGGCCAACTGGCGCAGCGTCAGCTGGCCGGCTAACGAAATCACGCCCTGCGGCGGGCAGAGCGCCAAAATGCGCTCTACCATGGCTTGTTCTCTGGCGTCGGGGCCGGAGGTGATCACCAGCTGGTGGCCGTCGGCCTGCAAGGCGGTGAGGGTGGCGGCCATTTTCTCTTCGCTCCAGCATTTGAAGAACCAGCGCGAGGTGGGCTGCACCACAATATAACTGCCGGTGACGCCCTGTTTCTGTAACCGTTGCTCACATGCCTGCCAATCCTGCGGATCGTAACTCATGGTCACATGATCACTGAGCGCGGGCAGGTTCAGCGGCGCCAGCAGCGAGAGGTTTTGTTCGACGGTATGCAGGTGGGCGTGATTGTCGACCGGCACCAGCTGCGTGTGGCAGTGGCGCCACAGGAAGCCGCGGCGTTTGGGGAAATCGAAGCCCAGACGGATGCGCGCGCCGGTCAGGCGCGTGAGGATGGCGCTGCGCCACTGATCGGCCAGGTTGACCACCAGATCGTAGCGCTGCGCCTTCAGGCGGCGCAGCAGCGCCAGCTCGTGCCCCAGATGCGCGCGGGCGCCCTGTTTTTTCCATTGGCGGTCGATGGCGAACAGCGTCGACAGTTCCGGATTACTGGCCAGCATCTCCTGCGTTTCCTGATACAGCAGCACATCGATCTGCGCCTGCGGGTAGTTTTGCCGCAGGCTGCTGATGACCGGCGTGACCAGCAGCATATCGCCGTGATGGCGCAGTTTTATGATCAAAATACGCTGTACGGATGGGGCGGAAGTTGGGGCTGGCGCGTCGTTCATCATGAGTCGCTTTCTGGGAAACCAATCTTTGATTCTAAATGACCCGATCGCATGTGGCTACTGTTGCAAGGTTTTCTTGCCGGGCCGCAAAAAAATCGCCGAGCCGGGGACGAATGCGTTTCAATGTTGTCCAAACCAGGCAGCAAAGTCGTTTGCCCTGGCGAAACGGGCTGCGTAACATAGTGCATTCTGTTGATATCAGGCTCGATATTCATGACTAAACCGGCGTTTCTCATCACCATTGATACCGAAGGCGATAATCTGTGGCAAAACCACGATCGCATCGCGACCGAAAACACGCGTTTCTTGCCGCGCTTTCAGGCATTGTGCGAAAAATACGCCTTCAAACCGGTTTATCTCACCAACTATGAAATGGCGATGGATCCGGCTTACGTCGAGTTCGCGCGCGACGTGATCGCCCGCGGCGCGGGTGAAGTCGGCATGCACCTGCACGCCTGGAACAGCCCGCCGCTAACGCCGCTCACCGACGACGACTGGCGCCACAAACCGTATTTGATCGAGTATCCCGCCGATCAGATCCGCGCCAAGGTCGATCACATGACCAAGCTGCTGGAAGATGCCTTCCAGACCAAAATGCTCAGCCATCGCGCCGGCCGCTGGGCGTTCAACGAATATTATGCCTCGCTGCTGCTGGAGTATGGCTATCAGGTGGACTGTTCGGTGACGCCGCGCGTCAACTGGCAGTTTTCGCCGGGCAATCCGCAGGGCAACGGCGGCACCGATTACAGCCGGTTCCCGTCGCAGGCCTATTTCATCGATCCGCAGAACATTGCCAAACCGGGCGCTTCGGCGCTGCTGGAAGTGCCGATGAGCATTCAGTACAAGCACTCGGCGCTGATGAACGCGTTCAAGCAAGGTTATGATCGGCTGCGCGGCAAGCGGCGTTCGCCGTCCGTCAACTGGCTGCGGCCAAGTGGCGGCAACGTGGCCAAGATGATAGGGGTGGCTGAAGCGTCGCTGGCGCAGGGGCATGACTACGTCGAATTTATGCTGCACTCCTCCGAGTTTATGCCGGGCGGCAGCCCGACGTTCAAAACCGAGCAGGATATCGAAGTGCTGTACCGCGATCTGGAACAGCTGTTTGACTGGCTGCAGCAGCGCACGGTGGGCATGACGCTGGCCGAGTATTATCAACTTAAAGCGAATTAAGCACGCACATGTCGAAAAAATGGAAAATCAAGGTTGCCGACTGGTTCTTGCGGCGCTATACGGCGAAGTACGGTCGTTTTCAGGATAAGACGACGTTCGACGGCGCCCAGCAGTTTGACAATATCGTCATCTATTCCACCACGGCGTTGGGCGACTTCATGTTCAACACGCCGGCATTGAGGGCGATGCGGGAACGCTACCCCAACGCACACATCACACTGGTGGTGCACAAGAAAAACCGCGAGCTGGTGGAAAACGGCCGCTATTACGATCGCGTGGTGTATTGGGACAGCAAGATCAAGACGATCCGCCCGTTGCTGAAATCGCTGCGCGAACATCAGCCGGATTTGGCGCTGATTCTGCACTCCCACCTGCCTTATGACATCATCAGCGCCGTACTGGCCGGGGCGAAGTACATTATCCGCGATAACTACAGTTCGGGCATTTGCGGGCTGGAGCCTTGGCTGACCAACTATGTCTTCCATTATTACGGCCACTTCGTGCGCCGCAAGCTGGAGCTGATTTCCATTTTGGGCTGCCGCAGCGACGATCCGACGATGGAAATTCCCGTGGATTATCAGCGCGGCGTCAAAAGCAGCGAGCATCCCACCATCGGGTTTCAATTGGGGGCATCTACGGAGTCGCGTTGCTGGCCGGTTTCGCACTATGCGCGGCTGGCCGATGAGCTGGTGGCGAAGCACCCTAATGTACGCATCGTGCTGATTGGCGCACCGTTTGACGACGGCAAGGCCAAACAGTTTATGAGCCTGATCGGCCCGCAAACGCAGGCCTGCGTGGATAACCAGATCGGTAAAACGGGGCTGCAAGGCTTGCTGACGTTGATCGACAGTTTCCATGTTCTGGTCACCGGCGATACCGGGCCGCTGCACCTGGCGGTGGCGTTGAAGGTGAAAACCATCAGCCTGTTCGTGACCGCCGACTCACGCTCCACCGGGCCGATTCAGGATGCTGAACTGCACCGCATCATTCAGGTGTCGCGTACCGGTTATACGATGCCGCTGGAGGCGGAAAGCCCGATGGGGGTCATCCAACCGCAGCGGATTTATGACGAGCTGGTCGCACACGTGCCTTTAGCGCGCTAAAGGCGAGACGACCCATCGGCCGCCAGGCCGATGCGGTTAGCGCGGCCTGCGCCCGCGCAGCTTAGAAAGAAAGGTATCCACTCGCGCATAGCGCATCTGGCGGACTTTTTTGCCCGGCACGTCGCTGTTGCGGCAGACGTCGGCGGCGCGGCGCAGGATGTGCAGCGTTGCCGGCGCGTAATGGTAATAGCCGTAGACCGCCTTCGACATGCTTTTCACCTCGGAAAAGCAGTTGGCCAGCATCAGGGCGGCCAACCGGCGCAGCGGCTCATCCCCGGGATGCTGCGCCACAAAACGCAGCATCTTCTCCATGGCGAACAACATATCTTCAATATCTTTGGGTTTGATATTGCGGGTGATGCCCTGGCTGTTGTCCCGATAGAAGTAGAGTTCGCCGTCAAGATGGGCGATGCGGCGAGTTTTGAAATACTGAAAAGGCGTAAAAATTACGTCTTCGTAGCGCCTGCCTTCTTCGAACGCTTCCCCTGCCAGCAGCGTGCGTTTATATACCCGGCTCCAGAGATGCCACATCGAGCGTTCGAAAAGCGATTGCAGGCTGCCCAGCCCCAATTGTGAAAAGTCGTAGGCTACGGGCCGCGCCGCGCGGTTATCCGGTGTCGGCGGATGCTCGGTGAACTTCTGATAATTAAAATCGATCAGATCATATTCACCGGCGGTAAGCTGGGGGCGCAGGATCGCCAGATAGTCGTCGCTCAGCAGATCGTCGCCGTCGAGGAAGGTGATATAGCGTCCGGTGGCCAGACGTAAGCCGACGTTGCGGGCGTGCGCAATGCCGCCGTTGGCCTGTGAAGTAAAGACCACGCGCGGGTGCCGCCGCTGCGCCAGATATTGACTGACCAGCGCGCCGGAGGCGTCGGTGGAGCCATCGTCGATGATCACCACCTCGATATCGTCGCTAATCTGTGCAAATAACGAATCCAGCGCAGCGATAACGAACGCTTCATTATTATAAAACGGCACGATAACGCTGAGCAGCGGCTGCTGAGGATTCACGGGGTGGGCTCCTGAACAGGGGGCTGTTTCGGGACGGAAAGAACGGCGGCGATCAGCGCCAGGCCGAACATGGCGGTACCTTCCGTGCTGAAGAAGATGACGTCGCTCAGGCCGTAAACGAACAGGCTGGCGCTGACGCTCAGCAGCAGCGCGTTGCGCTGTGGCCGGAAGGAAGAGAAAAACAGGCTGACATACAGCGCCAGCAGCAGCAGTACGCCCCAGACGCCCTTGAGCGAGTAAGTTTCCAGCAGCTCGTTGTGCAGGTGGACGTTGATGTAGGGCATGACGCCAGACAGGCGGGGTTGCTGTGCGACCATCGCACGGATCTCTTCGCCGCGCTGTTCGGCGGATTGGCCCCACGGGGCTTGTGACCCGGTATGCCATGCCAGCGTTTGCATCGACAGCCGGGAAATGATGGAGTTTTCAGTCTGCGGCTGGTCCATCAGGCGCATGTCGGTCTCAAAAGCCTGAATGCGTTCTTCTATCTGCGGTTTAAACACCAGGCCGCAGGCTACGAGCAGCAGCGGTACCGAGGCCACCAACGCAAGCTTGTGTTTTCTGGAAATCAGCTGCTTGGTGGCCAGCAGTGACAGGCAGACCGCCACCGGGTAGACCAACATGGCCGCGCGCGTGCCGGTGAGCACTAGCGCAGAGAAGGACAGCAGGAATGCCGCAATGTACAACACCAGGCGGTAGCGGGTGCGCAGCATCAGGATGGCTTGCATCATGACCAGATCGATGGCGGTCATCAGATAGGCGGCGACCGTGGCGCGATCGAAGTTGAGCTCTACGCGCGGGATATCCAGACGCAGCCCCTGATAGAGGGAATAACCGTTGATCGCCAGACCGGTGGCGAGAGCCACAACGATCAGCAGGCGCTGTACGCACAACCGCTCATTGAGCGCAATCAGCAAGATGAAAGCGGTCGCGAGCTGCAGTTTGCCGGTCGACATATAAGAGCGATAAATATTGATGTACTCACCCGGCTGTTTGAAGTGATGCATCCAGAGGATGGTTCCCATGCCCACGCTGAACATCAGCGCGGGCAGCAGCAGGTTTCTAACGTTGCTGAAGTAGTAGCGCGGGTACAGGCAAACGGCGATAAAGGCGATGTAGCTGGAAACGTAAAACAGATTGCGTCCGGTCGCGGAACCGAAAGGAATGGTGCAAAAAGCGATGGCGCACCCCAGATAGATCAGATAGCTGAAGGCAGGGTGCGGCGTTCTGTGTTTTAGCATCGGGCGTATTTTCCGGCTCACGTTTCAATTAAGCGATAAAGGATCGCAGCGTGTCGTCGAATTCAACTTTGAACTGAGCATAGTTGAAATGTTCCGCAGGATAGCGCTGCGCATTTCGGCTCAGAGTCTGGTAGGTTTCTCGCTCCAGCAATTTCTCAACGGCATCCGCACAGTCGATATGCGACAGCAGCTTGGGCGCGACCAGGCTGTCGGTCAACGGATCGTAGACCTCATGCGGGAAGTCGACCTCGATATCGGTGAGCTGCCGGTGTTGTTCGATGGTGACCGACGGCGTCAGGCCAATGCCGCAGACCCCATCTTTCACCGCTTCCGGCTGGCCGTCGACCTGCGGGAAGATGACCGGCACGCCGAAATAGAGCGATTCCATGCAGGACAAGCCGAACGGCTCGGTGATCGGCGTGCTCATGTAGATGTGCGTGCGATTGAAGAAGCCGGCGACGTCATCCTGATAACCGCTGAAGGTGACGCGATCGCCGAGCTGTAGCCGGGCCGCCAGCGCCTCGAACGCCGCGCGATCCGGCCCTTTGCCGGCCACTTCCAGCGTGACGTCATGCCCGCGCCGCAGCAGTTCCTGCATCATCAATAATGACACGCTGATGCCTTTCAGGCTGACCAGGCGTGAGGCAGTGCCGATCCTGACCGGCTGCGACAGGGTTTTCGGCGCAGTGTCGATTCCCGTCGGCGTTTTGATGCGGTTGATCACCACGTGATTTGGGCAAGGCAGATTAAAGCGCAGCTCCATCACCCGCTTCGACGCGTGTGAGGCGGAAATGACGCCGTCCAGCATGGCGAAGAAGCGCAGCGTCTTTTTATTCTTGGGGTAACGCCAGGAGCAGCCGTGATCGTAGTAAACCAGCTTGCCGCGCTTGGGTTTGGCCGCCAGCCCCGGCACCAGGTCCCAGACGATCACCACGTCGGCGTTCGCCCGCTCGATTTTCCACTTCAGCAAAAATTTGCGCAGGAACTGCGGGCAGCGCAACGGCAGCGCATTGATCAGGCGGTTGGCGAAGGTGACGGGCTGATGCGCAGGCAACTGGCGGCGGATTTCTTCGCCAATGTCGCCGCTGATGCACAAGACCTGGTTGCTGCCGTCGGTGGTATCGTTGATGTACTGCAGGAACAGGCGTTCGACGCCGCCCATTTTACCCAGGTTGATAATGTGCAGTTTTTTCATGCTATAACCTTTTGCAACGCCTGCCATGCCGTATCGGCGTCGATTGTCGCCATGCTTTTTTCCGGCGAAATCAACGAGTTCTGATTTTGCCCGTAGCCGCCGATCAGGCCGGGATCGGTCGGCCCGAACAGCGTGATGTTCGGTTTGTCGAGCGCGGCGGTCAAATGGCTGAGCCCGGTGTCGACCGAGACCACGCCCTTGGCGCCGGCCAGCACCTCGGCCACCTGCTGCAGGCTGAGCTTCGGCAGCACTTCGACATGTGAAAAACCTTCCGCCAAGCGCAGCGCGCGCTGATGTTCATGCTCTGCACCCCACGGCAGTTTGATCTTCAACCCGCTGTCCGCCGTCAGCGCGATCAGCTCGCGCCAGTTTTGCTCCGGCCAGTGCTTGTCGTCACGCGTCGTCGCGTGCAAAAACACCAAATACCGCCCGGCATCGGCCGGCGGGCTGCTGAGAAAGCGCGCGGCGATGGCGTAATCGCCGTAGCTGCCCGGTTTATCGTAGCCAAGGCTTTTGGCGAACAGTTCGCGCGTGCGTTCCACCGCGTGCTGCTGCTTGTCTATCTCATGGCGCACGTTGTAGAACCAGCTGGCGAACGGCTCGCGCGCGCTCTTGCAGTCCAGGCCATGTTTATTGCCTTTGGCGATGCGCGTGATCAGCGCGGCGCTTTTGATCAGGCCCTGCGCGTCGATCACTACGTCATAACGGCGTTCTTGCAGCGCGCGCTTGAAGTCGCAGCGCTGTTGCCGGGTGTCGTTGCCGAACCAGTTCTTGCGCCAGCGGCGAATGGCCACCGGGATCACGCGATCCACCGCCGGGTGCCAGGTCGGGATTTGGCTGAAACCTTCTTCCACCACCCAGTCGAAGCGGATATCGGGAATGGCCTGCAGCGCGTCGGTCAGGGCGGGCAGCGTATGCAGTACGTCCCCCATTGAGGAGGTTTTTACGATTAACACCTGCATGACTATTCCTCGCTGGCGACAAGTAGCGGCGTCAGCGCATCCAATACTTGCTGCGGCTGAATATCGATCAAACTTTGGTGGTATCCCTGCTCGGCATCGCCCTTGCGCACCTTGTGGTAGCCGCTGATCAGGCGAATTACCCGCGCCTTGTCGGAGAGCGGCGGCGTGAAGTCGGGGCTGCTTGGGCCGTACAAGGCTATCAGCGGTTTGTTCAACGCTGCGGCAACGTGCATTAAACCGGAGTCGTTGCTGACCACCGCCCGGCAGGCCGCGATCAGGATCACCGCCTGCTCCAGCTGGGTTTTTCCGGCCAGGTTAAGGCAGAAATCGCGGGCGTCTTCCTGCAGCGCGGCGCGGATCTGTTCGCCGGCCTCGTGATCTTTCGCCGAGCCGAACAGCGCGATCTGATAGCCGTTCTCGATCAGCCGCTGAGCCAGCGTCGCGTAGTGATAGTGCGGCCAGCGTTTGGCGGGGCCGAACTCCGCGCCCGGGCAGAAGCCGACGATCGGCCGGCTGTCGGTCAGGTTGAAGGCTGCGGTGGTGTCGGCGATCTCTTCGTCGCTCACCTGCAGCTGTGGCCACAGCAGCGGCTGCGGCAGATCGTCGGCGCGCTGAATGCGGCCTTTGTCATAGGCCAGCGCCACGTAGCGTTGCACCATCAGCGGGAAGGCCGCCTTGTCGAGCACGCGGACGTCGTTCAGCAGGCCGTAACGCATTTCGCCCCGCCAGCCGGTGCGCTGCGGGATATCGGCGAAGAAGGGCACCAGCGCGGATTTGAACGAGTTGGGTAGAACGTAAGCGCGATCGTAACGGTTGGCGCGCAGGGCGCGCCCCAGGCGGCGGCGCTCGCCGAGCCCCAGCGCGCCGTGGCCCAGCGGCATCGCCAGCGCCTGATTGACTTCCGGCATGCGCGCCAGCAGCGGGCGGCACCAGGCCGGCGCCATCACATCGATCTCCGCCGACGGGTATTCGGCCTTCAGGGTGCGATAGAGACTTTGCGACATCATCATGTCGCCAACCCAAGAAGGGCCGATAACCAGTATTTTCATACCCAGCGTTAATTCCTTCAGCTTATGCGGTGCGGTTCAACCAGGCCATATACTCTTTCACCCCTTCGGCGACCGTTTTGAACGGTGCGTCGTAGCCGGCGGCGCGCAGCTTGGTCAGATCGGCCTGGGTGTACGCCTGATAGCGGCCCTTCAGCTTCTCCGGGAACTCGATGTATTCCACCGCGCCCTTCTGGTGGAAGTCCACCACCGCGTCGGCCACCGCCTGGAAGGTTTCCGCCCGGCCGGTGCCGCAGTTGAAGATGCCGGATTTGCCGGTTTCCCAGAACCACAGGTTAACCGCCGCCACGTCGCCGACGTAAATGAAGTCACGCTTGAAGTTTTCGCTGCCGGCGAACAGTTTCGGGTTTTCGCCGCGGTTGATCTGGGTATTCAGGTGGAAGGCGACGCTGGCCATGCTGCCTTTGTGGCCTTCGCGCGGGCCGTAAACGTTGAAGTAGCGGAAGCCGCAGATCTGCGAGTCCGCTTCCGGCAGGATCTCGCGCACGTACTGATCGAACAGGAATTTGGAGTAGCCGTACACGTTGAGCGGCGCTTCATACTCACGCTCTTCGATGAACTCTTCGCGGCCGCCGTAAGTGGCGGCGGAGGAGGCGTACAGGAACGGGATTTCGCGATCCAGGCAGTAGTGCAGCAGGTCTTTGGAGTACTGATAGTTATTGTCCATCATGTACTTGCCGTCCCACTCGGTGGTCGCGGAGCAGGCGCCTTCGTGGAAGACCGCTTCGATATCGCCCAGATCGTCACCGGCCACGATGCTGGCGATAAAGTCTTCTTTATCGATATAGTCGGCGATGTCCAGATCGACCAGGTTGACGAACTTGGTGCCGTCTTTCAGGTTATCCACCACCAGGATATCGCGATATCCCTTGTCGTTCAGTGCCTTAATGATGTTGCTGCCGATCATGCCGGCGCCGCCTGTGACGATAATCATTGGGTTACCCCTGCTAAGCTGCCTGGCGGGGCACAATGCCCCACGCTCAATGGCGGTTATAATAGCATTTCATGCCGCGGCAAACAGCGGAAGGGCTCCGAATATCCCGCATTGCCATTGAAGTCCGCTTTTTGCCGTGATATCTGCTGCAATTTTAATATTCTCTCCCGCGCATTCTCGTCAGTTTGGTTACAAATCAGTAAAATATGCCGCAAATAGCCCAATCCTGGAGATAACCGAATGTCAGCGTCTTTTTATCAGCAGTTGGAACAACAGCTTGCCGCCACTCGCAGTGAAGGGCTGTTCAAGGAAGAACGCATCATCACCTCCGCGCAACAGGCGGATATCGCCGTCGCCGACGGCAGCCATGTGATCAACTTCTGCGCCAATAACTACCTGGGCCTGGCCAACCATCCGGCGCTGATCGCCGCCGCCAAGTCGGGCATGGACAGCCACGGTTTCGGCATGGCGTCGGTGCGCTTCATCTGCGGCACCCAGGACAGCCACAAGCAGTTGGAACAGAAACTGGCGGCCTTCTTGGGCATGGAAGACGCGATCCTGTACTCCTCCTGCTTCGACGCCAACGGCGGGCTGTTCGAAACCCTGCTCGGCCCGGAAGACGCCATTATCTCCGATGCGCTGAACCACGCGTCGATCATCGACGGCGTGCGCCTGTGCAAGGCCAAGCGCTATCGCTACGCCAATAACGACATGGCCGAGCTGGCCGCGCAGCTGAAGCAGGCCAAAGCCGACGGCGCGCGCCACATCCTGATCGCCACCGACGGCGTCTTCTCGATGGACGGCGTGATCGCCAACCTGAAAGGGGTGTGCGATCTGGCGGACGAATACCAGGCGCTGGTGATGGTGGATGACTCCCACGCGGTGGGCTTTGTCGGCGCCAACGGGCGCGGCACCCATGAATACTGCGAAGTGATGGGCCGCGTCGATATCATCACCGGTACGTTAGGCAAAGCGCTGGGCGGCGCGTCCGGCGGCTACACCGCCGCCAGGAAAGAAGTGGTGGAGTGGCTGCGTCAGCGTTCGCGCCCGTACCTGTTCTCCAACTCGCTGGCGCCGGCGATCGTCGCCGCGTCGATCAAAGTGCTGGAACTGCTGGAAGAGGGCGATGCCCTGCGCGATCGCCTGTGGGCCAACGCGCGTCTGTTCCGCGAAAAAATGACCGCCGCCGGCTTCACGTTGGCCGGCGCCGATCATGCCATCATCCCGGTGATGCTGGGTGAGGCGAAGCTGGCGCAGGAATTCGCCAATGCGTTGCTCAAGGAAGGCATCTATGTGACCGGTTTCTTCTATCCGGTGGTGCCGAAAGGCCAGGCGCGCATCCGTACCCAGATGTCCGCCGACCACACCCCGGAGCAAATCGAACGCGCAGTGGCGGCGTTTACACGTATCGGTAAGGATCTTGGCGTTATTGCATAAGGTAAAACCATGAAAGCACTGTCAAAACTGAAAGCGGAAGAAGGGATTTGGATGACCGACGTGCCTCAGCCGGAGCTGGGTCACAACGACATCATGATCAAAATCCGCAAAACCGCGATCTGCGGCACCGATGTGCATATCTACAACTGGGACGAGTGGTCGCAAAAAACCATTCCGGTTCCGATGGTGGTCGGCCATGAATACGTCGGCGAAGTGGTGGCGATCGGTCAGGAAGTCAAAGGCTTCAGCATCGGCGATCGCGTGTCCGGCGAAGGCCACATCACCTGCGGCCATTGCCGCAACTGCCGCGGCGGCCGCACGCACCTGTGCCGCAACACCGTCGGCGTGGGCGTGAACCGTCCGGGCAGCTTTGCGGAATACCTGGTGATCCCGGCGTTCAACGCCTTCAAGATCCCGGATAATATCTCCGACGAACTGGCTTCGATCTTCGATCCGTTCGGCAACGCGGTGCACACCGCGCTGTCGTTCGATCTGGTTGGGGAAGACGTGCTGGTGTCCGGCGCCGGCCCGATCGGCATCATGGCGGCGGCGGTGTGCAAACACGTCGGCGCTCGCCATGTGGTGATTACCGACGTTAACGAATACCGCCTGGAACTGGCGCGCAAGATGGGTGTGACCCGCGCGGTGAACGTCAGCAAGGAAAACCTCAGCGACGTGATGGCCGAGCTGGGCATGACCGAAGGGTTCGACGTCGGTCTGGAAATGTCCGGCGCGCCGCCGGCGTTCCGCACGCTGCTCAATGCGATGAACCACGGCGGACGCATCGCCATGCTGGGCATTCCGCCTTCGGATATGTCGATCGACTGGAACCAGGTCATCTTCAAAGGGCTGTTTATCAAAGGGATTTACGGCCGCGAAATGTTCGAAACCTGGTACAAGATGGCGGCGCTGATCCAGTCCGGTCTGGATTTGAGCCCGATCATCACCCACCGATTCTCGATCGACGAGTTCCAGCAGGGCTTCGACGCCATGCGCTCCGGCAAGTCGGGTAAAGTGGTGCTGAGCTGGGATTAATCTCGGCAGACGTGACAAGGGCCGGAATTCCGGCCCTTTTTTTACGCTTGCGGTTTGGCTTGCGTCCAGTGCTGCCAATGACGCTTGATGAAGGTCACCGGCGGCGAGGTGGCGATGCTGTCGGCGATGACGCCCAGCGCGGTGCCGGCGTTGGTTTTTTCCTTCGGCGGTTTGACCTTGCACTGCTTGATGCCGCCGCTGAACGGGTTCTTCGGCTGCGGTTTTTGCGGTTTGACCGGCGGTGGGACGTAGCCGCCGCCGTTGCCCTGCGGTTCGTTCAGCAGCGCGCTCGGCTTGACCAGCACGATATCGGCGGGCAGCGACGGCAGCATCTGCTGCAGCACCTTCACCGTCGCCGGGCGCGGGTGGCCGATGGCGATGGCGGAGCCGTTGCGCCGCGCCAATTCGACCGCGCGGTTGAACTGGCGGCGGATGTCGGCTTCGTTCGCGGTATCGTCGAGGAACACCTTGCGTTTGATCACCTTCACGCCGGTGCCGGCCGCGGCGCGGGTCGCCTGGCTGCTGCCGATGGTCATGCTGTCGAGGAAATACAGTCGGTAGCTTTCGAGCGCCTGCATCACTTTCTGCATGCCCGGCAGGCTGGAGGTCATGGCGCTGCCCATGTGGTTGTTCATGCCGACCGCGTAGGGCACGTTGTTCACCGCGTTGCGGATGATGCGCTGGATCTCGTCGCTGCTCATGGAAGGCTGCAGGGTATCGCGCTCCAGCGGCTGCTTGCTGAGCGGCGCCATCGGCATGTGGATCAAGACTTCGCGGCCCTGGCTGTGGGCGCGGGTGGCCATCAGGCGGGCATGCGGCGCGTTGGGCAACACCGCGACCGAGATCGCCGTCGGCATTTGCAGCACCGCGTTTTCTTCGTGAGGGCGGTAGCCCACGTCATCGATGACGATGGAGAGTTTCCCTGCCTGCGCAGCGTAAACCTGCAGCAGACAGCCTATTAACAGAGCTGTACGGGTTTTGACATAGCGCAAATCTATCTTCCCAACCACGGCAGTGGGTTAACCGCCTGTCCCTGACGACGGATTTCGAAATAGAGCGACGGCGTTCCCTGGCCGCCGCTGGTGCCGACCAGAGCGATCGGCTGGCCGGCGCGCACCTGCGCCCCGACGTTGACCAACGCGCTCTGGTTGTAGCCGTACACGCTCATGTCGCCTTTACCGTGTTCGACCACCACCATCAGGCCATAGCCTTGCAGCCAGTCGGCCAGCAGCACGCGGCCATCGGCGACGGCTTTCACTTCGCTGCCTTCGCGGGCTTCGATCACCATGCCTTTCCAGCGTAGCTCGCCCTGCTGCTGTTCGCCAAAGCCGTGCAGCGTGCGCCCGCGCACCGGCCACATCAGCTGGCCGGCCGGACGACCGAGGCCGCCGGTTCGCGCCATCAGCGAGCGATCGGCTTCGCTAGGTTTGTAGGTAGTGCCGGTTTTCTTCGCCTGCTGCTCCTTGATGCGCACCTGTTCGCGCACCTTGGCCGCTTCACGCGCTTCGCGTTCGGCGCGCGCACGGGCTTCGCGCTCCGCCCGGGCGATCTTGTCGCGCATGCGGGCTTCGTTCTGGCGCAGTTCCACCAGGCGTTGTTGGTCTTTTTCCAGCGAGGCTTCCAGCGCGGTCAGCGTTTTCTTGCGGGCGCCGCGCGCCTGCTCCAGCTTCAGCTGCTGCGTCTGTTGCTCGCCCAGTAAGGATTTTTGCTGGCCCTGTTTGGCCACCAGCGTGGTTTTTTGCTTCGCCAGCTCGGCGCGGGTCTGCTTCAGCTCTTCGATGGTTTTCTGACGCGCTTCGTTCAGATAGCCGAAATAGGCCAGAATACGTTCGCTGCGCTGGCTTTCTTCACCGCTGAGGATCAGCTGCACGGCGCTGTGCTGCCCTTGCCGGAAGGCGGCGTCGAGCTGTTTGGCGAGGAGGTTTTGTTGGGTTGATTGCTGCTTTTGCAGTTTGGCTATCGAGGCGTTCAGGCCGGCAATGTCCTTGCCCAACTGGGTGAGCGTGCTCTGGGTGTCGCGCAGCTGGCGGCTGGCCTGGGCGATGGTTTTTTCCTGCTGACGCAACTGATCCTGCAGCGAGCTGCGCTGCTGTTGCTGCTGCTTCACCGCCTTTTCTTTCTCGGCGATGCTCTGCTGGATGTCTTTCAGCTGGGATTTATTGTCCTCCGCCGCCTGGCCGGCGAGCGGCAACAGCAAGACGCCAGCGCAAAATACGCTGGCGCACATGGCGGTGAACGTCCTTGGCGCGGTGCGTTCAGGCAGCGGCCGGCTGCCTGCGTTTGCGCTTCGGGTTACCCTTGATAGTGCAAAAAACGCCTTCTCCCTCATGGAGAAGGATTATTCCACGATGAACAGCGGCTTACCAGTCATCTCTTGCGGGATTTCCATTCCCATCAGCGTTAACAGGGTTGGCGCGATGTCCGAAAGCTTGCCGCCTTCGACCGCCCGCGCCGGTTTACCGACGTAAATCAGCGGCACCGGCAGGCTGGTGTGGGCGGTGTGCGCCTGGCCGGTGGCCGGATCGCGCATCTGCTCGGCGTTGCCGTGATCGGCGGTGATCAGCAGCTGACCGTCGACGTCGCGCACCGCGTCAACCACCTGGGCGATGCAGGCGTCCAGCGTTTCCACCGCTTTGACCGCCGCTTCATACACGCCGGTATGCCCCACCATGTCGCCGTTCGGGTAGTTGCAGATAATGGCGTCGTATTTGCCGCTGCGGATGGCGCTCAGCAGCTTGTCGGTCAGCTCGGCGGCGCTCATCTCCGGCTGCAGATCGTAGGTGGCGACCTTCGGCGAGTTGACCAGCACGCGGTCTTCGCCCTTGAACGGCGCTTCCACGCCGCCGTTATAGAAGAAGGTGACGTGGGCGTATTTTTCGGTTTCCGAGATGCGCAGCTGGGTTTTGTCGTGCTTCATCAGCCATTCGCCGAAGGTGTTGGCCAGCGACGCCGGCGGATAGGCGCAGGCGGTCGCGATGTCGGCGGCGTATTCGGTCAGCATCACGAAATCGCCGAACTGCACCTGTTTGGCGCGCGGGAAACCGTCGAAATCCGCGTTCACGAAGGCGCGGGTGATCTGGCGCGCGCGGTCGGCGCGGAAGTTCATGAAGATCAACGCGTCGCCGTCCTGCATCGCGGCATCGGCCTCACCGGCGGCGCGTATCACGGTCGGTCTGACGAACTCGTCGTTTTCACCGCGCTGATAAGCGGCCTGCAGCCCGGCGATCGCATCCTCGGCCACGGCGTCGCCTTTGGCCGCGGTCAGCAGGTCATAGGCCAGCTGCACGCGATCCCAGCGGTTGTCGCGGTCCATCGCGTAGTAGCGGCCGATCAGCGAGGCGATGCGCCCAACGCCCAACGCGGCGAAGGCGTCGCGGCAGCGTTGCAGCGGGGCTTCGGCGCTGCGCGGCGGCGTGTCGCGCCCGTCGAGGAAGGCATGCAGATAAACGGCTTGGGCGCCGCGTTGGGCGGCCAGCTTGATCATGGCCAGAATGTGCTCGTCGTGGCTGTGCACGCCGCCCGGCGACAGCAGGCCCATGATGTGCACCGCCTTGCCGGCCGCTACGGCCTTATCGACCGCGGCGGTCAGCACCGGGTTGGCGAAGAAGTCGCCGTCGGCGATCGCTTTGTCCAGCCGGGTCAGATCCTGGTACACGATGCGCCCGGCGCCCAGGTTGACGTGGCCGACTTCGGAGTTGCCCATTTGCCCATCGGGCAGGCCGACATCCAGCCCGGAGGCGGCGATCAGCGTATGCGGCTGCTCCCGCCACAGGCGATCCATCACCGGAGTGCCGGCGTTCAGGATCGCGTTGTCCTGCCGCTCTTCACGGTGGCCGTAACCGTCCAGGATCACCAGAACCATCGGTTTTTTGTTGCTCGACATTGCATTGACCTCTTATGAACTTTTTAAGCTGCGAATAGCCATGCGCCCGCCGCAAGCATGGCTATTCACCCTCGAAAAACCGGCTGATTTTACATCGCCGCCGGCGATAAATAGCCCAAAGAGATCAAGGTTGCGGCGAATCGCGCGGGCTTTTATGCTCTGACGTCGGGAATTTCTCAGCGCAGCCCGCAGTTTCTGCAATCGCGCTTGCTTATTGGCTGTATTTGCCGCACTCGGCAGGTATACTCTGGAACCTTGACTTATTTATCCCTTAACTGACGGGAGTTGTTACACCCCATGCTGCAAGAAATTATGCCATTCGTAAGCAGACACCCTATTCTGAGCCTGGCTTGGATCGCTCTGCTGGTCGCCGTGATCGTCATGACCTTCAAAAGCCGTTTCTCCAAGGTCAAAGAGATCGCCCGCGGTGAAGCTATTCGTCTGATCAACAAAGAAGAAGCCGTGGTGGTCGACACCCGCAGCCGCGACGATTTTCGCCGTGGTCACCTGGCCAACGCCATCAACCTGACCGCCAGCGAAATCAAAAGCGGCAGCCTGGGCGAGCTGGAAAAACACAAAGCGCAGCCGATCATCGTCGTGTGCGCCAACGGCACCGCCTCCCGCGAGCCGGCGGAGAACCTGAGCAAGGCCGGTTTTGAAAAGGTGACTATGCTGAAAGACGGCATTTCCGGCTGGAGTGGAGAAAACCTGCCGCTGGTGCGCGGTAAGTAACCGTTTAACCTATTTGAGGTGGCAATCCATGGCTAACATTGATATCTACACCAAAGCGACCTGTCCGTTCTGCCATCGCGCCAAGGCGCTGTTGAACAGCAAGGGCGCGGCGTTTAACGAGATCGCCATCGACGGCGATAACGCCAAGCGCGAAGTGATGATCGAGCGCAGCGGGCGCACCACCGTGCCGCAGATTTTCATCGATGGCCGGCATATCGGCGGCTGCGATGATTTATATGAACTCGATGCTCGCGGCGGCCTGGATCCACTGCTTTAAGCAGCTTGCCGGTTCACCGAGTGTCAATAAGGACGTTTAACCAAGGGTATTACTCACATGTCAGAACAAAACAGCACCGAAATGGCTTTCCAGATCCAACGTATTTATACCAAGGACATCTCTTTCGAAGCGCCGAATGCGCCGCAGGTTTTCCAGCAGGAATGGCAGCCGGAAGTTAAACTTGATCTGGATACCGCGTCCAGCCAGCTGGCTGACGAAGTGTATGAAGTGGTACTGCGCGTAACCGTGACGGCGACCCTGGGCGAAGAGACCGCGTTCCTGTGCGAAGTGCAACAGGCGGGCATCTTCTCGGTAGCAGGCATCGAAGGCACGCAGCTGGCGCATTGCCTGGGCGCATACTGCCCGAACATCCTGTTCCCGTATGCGCGCGAGTGCATCACCAGCCTGGTTTCCCGCGGTACGTTCCCGCAGCTGAACCTGGCACCGGTCAACTTTGACGCGCTGTTCATGAACTATCTGCAGCAGCAGGCGGAAGGCGAAGGTGCCGCACCACATCAGGATGCCTGATGAACACCGTCAATGCTTCAATGACTGTCATCGGTGCCGGCTCGTACGGCACCGCATTGGCCATTACGCTGGCGCGTAACGGCCACACCGTGGTGCTGTGGGGGCATAACCCCGCGCAAGTTCAAACGTTGCAGCAAGATCGCTGCAATCAGGCGTTTCTGCCCGACGTTCCCTTCCCCGATACCCTGCTGCTTGAAGCCGATTTGGCGCGGGCGCTGGCGGCCAGCCGCGACGTGCTGGTGGTGGTGCCGAGCCACGTGTTCGGTGACGTGCTGCGCCAGCTGAAGCCGCATCTGCGCCCGGACGCCCGCATCGTGTGGGCCACCAAGGGGCTGGAAGCGGAAACCGGCCGGTTGCTGCAGGACGTGGCGCGTGAGGCGCTGGGCGAGGCGATCCCGCTGGCGGTGCTCTCCGGGCCGACGTTCGCCAAAGAGCTGGCCGCCGGCCTGCCGACGGCGATCGCGCTGGCGGCGACCGATGCGCAGTTCGCCGACGATCTGCAACAGCTGTTGCACTGCGGCAAGAGCTTCCGCGTCTACAGCAATCCCGATTTCATCGGCGTGCAGCTTGGCGGCGCGGTGAAGAACGTGATCGCCATCGGCGCCGGCATGTCCGACGGCATCGGTTTTGGCGCCAACGCCCGCACCGCGTTGATTACACGCGGGCTGGCGGAAATGAGCCGTCTGGGTTCTGCGCTGGGCGCCGATCCTTCGACGTTCATGGGCATGGCGGGGCTGGGGGATCTGGTGCTAACCTGCACGGACAACCAATCGCGCAACCGCCGCTTCGGTATTATGCTGGGGCAGGGCAAAGGCGTGCAGGAAGCGCAGGACAGCATCGGTCAGGTGGTCGAGGGCTATCGCAATACCAAAGAGGTGTTGGCGCTGGCGCAGCGGCACGGTGTGGAAATGCCGATCACCGAACAGATTTATCAGGTGCTTTACTGCCATAAAGACGCCCGCGAAGCGGCGCTGAGCCTGCTGGGGCGAGCCCGAAAGGACGAAAAACCCAGCGCGTGACATAAAACGATATGTCGGGGCAGCATGCTGACCCCGCTAATGACCTGGGCCGCTTCGCGCTACCGTGTGAAGCGGCCCGTTTGGCAAGGCAGAGGGGAATGTGATGTCGTCAGAAGAGTTGGAACAGGTCTGGAACAGCATTAAATCAGAAGCGCGAGCACTGGCTGATTGTGAACCGATGCTGGCCAGCTTTTTCCATGCGACGTTGCTCAAGCACGAGAACCTGGGCAGCGCGCTCAGCTATATGCTGGCCAACAAGCTGGCGACGCCGATCATGCCCGCCATCGCGGTGCGCGAGGTGGTGGAAGAGGCCTACAAGTCCGACAACCAGATGATCGTGTCGGCGGCGCGCGATATCCTCGCGGTACGGCTGCGCGACCCGGCGGTCGATAAATACTCCACGCCGCTGCTTTACCTGAAAGGGTTCCATGCGCTGCAGGCTTACCGCATCGGTCACTGGCTGTGGCAGCAAGGGCGGCAAGCGCTGGCTATCTACCTGCAAAATCAAATTTCCGTCGCCTTCGGCGTGGACATCCACCCGGCGGCGACCATCGGCTGCGGCATCATGCTCGACCACGCCACCGGCATCGTGATCGGTGAGACGGCGGTGGTGGAGAACAATGTCTCTATCCTGCAGTCGGTCACCCTGGGCGGTACCGGTAAAACCAGCGGCGACCGTCACCCGAAAATCCGCGAAGGGGTGATGATTGGCGCCGGCGCCAAAATTCTCGGCAATATCGAAGTGGGCAAGGGCGCGAAGATCGGCGCGGGCTCGGTGGTCTTGCAGGCGATACCGCCGCACACCACCGCCGCCGGCGTGCCGGCGCGCATCGTCGGGCGGCCGGAGAGCGATACGCCGTCGATGGATATGGACCAATACTTTAACGGCACCAATCACGGCTTCGAGTACGGCGACGGCATTTGAGCGCCGTCTGTGCAGCCATTCAGGGGGAGCTTCGGCTCCCCCTGTGTTTTTCAGGCGGCGGTCAGCCCTGTTTCGGGAAGTTGGTGATATCGGTGACGATGTCGTCGATCGCCGCCTTGACGTCATCCGCCGTGACCGGCGTGCTGTCGTTGTTGACGGTTTTGCCGTAGGCCTTGCGTACCACTTCCATCACCGTTTTGCCGGTATCCTGGTCGATCAGCTCACCTTCGATATACAGCGCGGTATTTTGCGTCCGGTGCCCGGTAGCAGCCATGGTGCTGGCGACCACCGCGGCGACCGGCACCACCTCATAGAATTTCATGTCTTCATTTTCGGCGGAAACGGCGGTGATGGCGAGCTTGGCCACCAGCACGCGCGAGCCCGTCGGGCTTGGCAGAATGGTGAAGCGGTTCTGCAGCGCGGTTTTGATCCGCTGGGTCGCGTAGGCCTTAATCTTGTTCAGTGTGTCCTGGCTGACGCGCGCCGTGGGTTTCTCCGCCGGGAAATAGACCACCGGTTGGAAATAGAGGCCGCGATAGTTGGATTCCTTGTAGCTTGGGTCTATCCAGCGCAGCGTTTTATGGCCGCTTGGCGAGGTGGTTTCCTGCAGTTTGCTGTAATCGGACAAGAAGCCCGAATACTGCGACGTTTGGGTGACTTTGGACGAACAGCCCGCCAGCAACAGGCCCGCTGCCAGAACCGCCATGGCAACGCTCAAGCGTTGTTTCTTCATATGGTTTCCTATGATGAGTGGTGATTACCCTTACAAAACATAGCGCATTATCTACGCCTCATCGGGCATTTTCGGGGCCGGGCGTGCCCTGCCGCGGCCTTTTTTCAGGATCGTGATGCGCCGCCGGTTTTCGCCGTCAGCGCCGACGATAAGGCGGCGAGCAAGTCGTCCGCCTTGGCCAGCGTCTGGCGTTGCTCAGCTTGCCACCGGGGCAACAAGGGCCAGAGATCCGCCTGATGTTCTGCCTGCAGGCACCAGACCTCACGATCGTGCCAGTCGCCGAGGGCGCTTTGCGCCGCCTTGAGGCCCGCCATCGCGGCGGGAGAGAGGGGGAGGCGTTGCGGATAGGCTTCGGCCGCGTAGCGCAGGCGCTTTATCAGCAGCCGCAGGCGGTGGCGATCGTAGCCGGTATCGGCCAATGCCCGGCGCAATTGCTGTTGCTGGCGCTGCAGGCGTCGGTTCAGGCGGTGTTTGGCGGTGCGTCGCGCGGTGCGGCGGAAGCGGCGCGGCCAGGTGTGCAACAGCGAGGGAAAGTCGATGATCTGCGGATGGGCGAGCAGTTGACGGTAGCGGGCCTGAAGATCGCTCTGGCGCACGTTGGCCTGCCAATCCAGGCGATGGCGCGCCAGTTCGGCGATCAGCACCTCGAGATCGCGCAGCGGCGTCGTGAGCCTGCCCAACTCGGCGGCGGCCCGATCGAGCCGCGTTGCGCCGGGGCAGCCGCGCAACGGGCGCAGCAGGCTGCGAATGCGGCGCAGACAGACGCGCAAGTCGTGCAGCGCTTCGGTGTCTTGCGCCTGTTGCAGCCGCAACAGCGCCTCGTTCAGCGCCGGCTCAAGCCGGCGAAGCTGGGTGACAATATCTGCGACGAAAGCCATGTGCCGTGCTCTGGAGAGGATAACCCTTTCAGTATGGCGCGTCGTCGCGGATTACGCCTTGATCAGCGCGCCGGCATAGTCCAGCTGCCGCCAGGCCTCATACACGACCACCGAGACGGCATTCGACAGGTTCATGCTGCGGCTTTGCGCCTGCATCGGGATGCGGATTTTTTGCTGCGCAGGCAGCGCATCGAGGATATCGGCGGGTAACCCGCGCGTTTCCGGGCCGAACAGCAGGTAGTCGCCGGCCTGATAGCTGACGGCGCTGTGCGCCGGCGTGCCTTTGGTGGTGAGGGCAAACAGCCGTTGCGGCTTTTCGGCGGCGAGAAAGGCGGCGTAATCGGCATGACGGCTGACGCGGGTGAACTCATGGTAGTCCAGCCCGGCGCGGCGCAGGCGCTTGTCGTCCCACGGGAAACCCAGCGGTTCGATCAGGTGCAGGTTAAAGCCGGTATTGGCGCACAGGCGGATGATATTGCCGGTGTTGGGTGGAATTTCGGGTTCAAATAAAACGATGTTCAGCATGTTGCAGGCCCCTCGTGAACGAGGGGCGCAGGATAGCAAACTCTTACTGTTCTGTCTTAGTCGACAGACGTTGATGATGCAGCGGCAGCCACAGCACCAACCGCAGGCCGCCAAGCGGACTGTCTTCGGCCTTCACCCAGCCGCGATGCTGGTTGATAGCCGCCTCGACTATTGCCAGGCCGAGGCCGGTGCCGCCGGATTCGCGGTCGCGCGCCTCGTCGGTGCGATAGAACGGACGGAAGATCTGCTCGCGGTCTTCGGCGCTGACGCCGGGGCCGTCGTCGTCAACCTGGATGGTCACGCCCTGATTGTCGGCGCTGAACGCCACGGCGATGCGGGTGTGCGAATAACGCAGGGCGTTGCGCACGATGTTTTCCAACGCGCTGTCCAGCGCGCTCGCGTTGCCGAACAGCGTCCATGGGCCGGGCGGCGCGGTGATCTCCAACTGCTTGCCCATCTGTTCCGCTTCGAAACGGGCGTTGTCCAGCACGTCGGCCCACAGTTCGTTGGCCTTCAGCTGCTCGCGCGCCAGCTCGCTCTTCTGCTGACCGCGCGACAGCGCCAGCAGATCGTTGATCATCGAATCCAGCCGCTGCGCTTCGGTTTCGATGCGCGCCAGTTCGTGGCCTTCGCCGTGGCGGCGGCGCATCAGCGCGGTGGCCAGCTGCAGGCGCGTCAGCGGCGTGCGCAGCTCGTGCGAGATGTCCGATATCAGGCGTTGCTGAGCATTCATCATGCGTTCCAGCGCGCTGACCATCTGGTTGAAACTGGCGCCGGTGGCCAGGAATTCCTGCGGGCCGGCCTCCAGTTCCGGATGCTGCTTCAGGTTGCCGCGCGCTACTTCATCGGCGGCGTTTTTCAGTTTGCGCGCCGGTTTCGCCAGGCTCCAGGCCAGCCACAGCAGCAGCGGGGCGCTGATCAGCATGGTGACGATCAGCAGCAGCAGCGGCCGGTCGAACATCAGGTTGATGAAATCGGATTGCGGGCTGTTGGCGGGACGGATCAGGTACAGCTGGTAGTTGTCTTCGCCGTCGCGCACCGCGAACGGCCCTACCAGCTCGACGCGGCCGTACTTTTTCTTCTTCGGATGATCCGAGTTGTCGGATTGGCCGATGAAGTTGCGGACGATCTGCATTTCATTGCGCTGCGCGCCGATCACCCGGCCTTCGCTGGTGACCAGCAGCAGGCGTTGGCCCGGCGGCGCCCATTTGTCGATGGCGCGGAACAGGCGGCGCCACCACATCAAATCGTTGGCCGGATCGTTTTGCAACTCGGCCTCGACGTGCTGTTCCAGCATCAACCCCTGCCGCTGTTCGCTGTCGAGCAGCGAGGTCATTTGGCGGGAGTCGAGCTTGGGCACCATCAACACCAACATTAGCACCAGGGCTAACGTGAACCAGAAAATGGCGAAGATGCGTGCCGTCAAACTGTTGATCATGTTGCAGATACCATCAAATAACCACGCCCGCGCAGGGTTTTGAACCACGGATGCCCGTCTTTGCGATCCGGCAGTTTACGCCGCAGGTTGGAGATGTGCATGTCGATGGCGCGATCGAACGGGGTCAGGCGTTTGCCCAGCACTTCCTGGCTCAGCAGTTCGCGCGACACCACCTGGCCGAGATGCTGCGCCAGCAGGTAAAGCAGGGTGAATTCGGTGCCGGTCAGATCTAGCACCTGGCCGTCGAAGCTGGCCTCCTGGCGACCGGGGTTCAGCTGCAGGCCATCGACATCCAGCGTCGGGGCGCCGCTGTCGACCTGCTGCTGCTGTTCGCTCCAGTTGGAACGGCGCAGAATGGCGCGAATGCGCGCGACCAGTTCGCGATCGTTAAAGGGTTTCGGCAGGTAATCATCGGCACCCAGCTCCAGGCCCAGCACGCGGTCCAGTTCGCTGCCGCGCGCGGTCAGCATGATGACCGGCGTCTGGTGATGTTGGCGCAGTTCTTTCAGCGTATCGATGCCGTTTTTCTTCGGCATCATGATGTCGAGCAGCAGCAGATCGACGGAGCTGTCCAGCAGCGACAACGCCTGCTCGCCATCGTGCGCGACGACGATATTAAAACCTTCCATTTCAAGCAGTTCTTTTAACAGCGAGGTCAACTCGCGGTCGTCGTCAACTAACAGAATCTTGTTCATTATGATTTACCTCCAGACGCAAAATACGTCATCAACTGTTGCCATTCCATGACTTTACGTAGTTTTACATGCACTGACGCAGGTTTTCAGGTGTAGCGGTACACTGCTCCTCGTTGATTCGCAAAGTGAGAAAGCTTGAGGAGTTGAAATGCGTAAGGTGACCGCATTAGTTATGGCATCACTGCTGGCAATTGGTTCGACCGCTGCCTTCGCTGCCGACACTATACCGGACACAGCCCAACCTCCCGGCAACGACGCGATGACCCGAATACCCGGCCAACACCATATGTTCGACGGTGTCAGCCTCAACGAACAGCAGCGCCAGCAAATGCGCGATTTGATGCGCCAGGCCCGGCACGATCTGCCTGGTGTCAATGTAGCTGAAATGGAAGCCATGCATAAACTGGTGACCGCAGAGAAATTTGACGAAGCCGCCGTGTATGCCCAGGCGGAAAAGATGGCCCAACAGCAGGTCAAGCGCCAGGTCGAAATGGCCCGGGTGCGCAACCAAATGTATAACCTGCTGACGCCAGAGCAAAAAAGTGTTTTAGACCAGAAACATCAGCAGCGTATGCAGCAGATGGAGCAACAAATTTCTGGTTTGCAGCAAGCTTCTGCCCAGAAGTGAAGTACGACTGAGTAGTCCCCTGTTTTTCCTTGCCATAGACACCATCCCTGTCTTCCCCGCCATGATGGCGGGGTTTTTTTTATCCGACATTTCGCTATATTGAGCGCCACACCTTTTGACCGGGATCCCTTGATGGAACAGCGCTATGCACGCCTGGTAAAGTCCGCTGCGTTGGCCGCTACCGCGCTGGCGTCGTCACTGCTGTTGATCAAAATCGTCGCCTGGTACCACACCGGTTCGGTCAGCCTGCTGGCGGCGCTGGTAGATTCGCTGGTCGATATCGCCGCCTCGCTGACCAACCTTCTGGTGGTGCGTTATTCGCTGCAGCCGGCCGATGCCGAGCATACCTTTGGCCACGGCAAAGCGGAGTCGCTGGCAGCGCTGGCGCAAAGCATGTTTATTTCCGGTTCCGCCCTGCTTTTGTTTCTCACCGGCTTCCAGCATTTGTATGCGCCGCAAACGCTGCGCGATCCCGGCGTTGGGGTGGTCGTGACGGTGATCGCGTTGATCAGCACCCTGATTCTGGTCACCTACCAACGTTGGGTGGTCAGAAAAACGCGCAGCCAGGCGGTGCGTGCAGATATGCTGCATTATCAGTCAGATGTCATGATGAATGGTGCTATTCTTATCGCTCTTGGGCTAAGCTGGTACGGCTTCCGGCGGGCAGACGCGCTGTTCGCGCTGGGCATCGGCGTTTACATCCTGTATAGCGCGCTGCGCATGGGCTACGAGGCGGTGCAGTCGCTGCTGGATCGGGCGTTGCCGGATGACGAACGCCAGGCGATTATCGAGGTGGTTTCCTCCTGGCCCGGGGTGAAAGGCGCGCACGATCTGCGCACGCGGCAGTCGGGGCCGACGCGTTTCATCCAACTGCATCTGGAGATGGAAGACACGCTGCCGCTGCGCGAGGCGCACCGGTTGGCCAATCAGGTGGAACAGGCGCTGCGGCACCGTTTTGCGGGGGCGGACGTCATCATTCACCTGGATCCGTGCTCCGTGGTGCCGCCGGGTAGGCAGGGGCATTGGGAGCTATAATCAGATAGAGGCACAGATCGAAGTATTATCATGAATATCTGAGTTAGCTCAGCGTGCCATGCGGTATTTTTACCGTTATATTGCGTGACTTGAATCAATTCAGCTGGGTGTTTTTGATATAATATCCAGCAATAAGCCGTAAAGCTGGTTTTCTGCAGCCGGAGAGGTTTCAAGACGATCGGCGGAGACAGAATTCTTAAGAAATTGCATCTACACAGTTCAGAGGTAGTCATGATCAAGAAAATCGGTGTACTGACGAGCGGCGGTGATTCGCCGGGTATGAACGCTGCAATCCGCGGCGTTGTGCGTTCTGCGCTTTCAGAAGGTCTGGAAGTTTTTGGTATTTACGATGGCTACCTTGGCTTGTACGAAGATCGCATGGAGCAGCTGGACCGCTATAGCGTGTCCGACATGATCAACCGCGGCGGCACCTTCCTCGGCTCTGCCCGCTTCCCGGAGTTCAGGGATGAAAACGTGCGCGCCAAGGCGATTGAAAACCTGAAGAATCGCGGCATCGACGCGCTGGTGGTGATCGGCGGCGACGGTTCCTACATGGGCGCCAAACGCCTGACGGAAGAAGGCTTCCCGTGCATCGGTCTGCCGGGCACCATCGATAACGACGTTGCCGGCACCGACTACACCATCGGTTACTTCACCGCGCTGGAAACCGTGGTGGAAGCAATTGACCGCCTGCGCGATACCTCCTCTTCGCACCAGCGTATCTCCATCGTGGAAGTGATGGGCCGTTACTGCGGCGATCTGACGCTGGCGGCGGCGATTGCCGGCGGCTGCGAATTCATCGTGCTGCCTGAAATCGAATTCAACCGCGAAGACCTGGTGTGCGAAATCAAGGCCGGTATCGCCAAGGGTAAAAAACACGCCATCGTGGCGATCACCGAGCACATCTGCGACATCGATGAGCTGGCGCGCCACATCGAGCAGGAAACCAAGCGTGAAACCCGCGCCACCGTGCTGGGCCACATTCAACGCGGCGGTTCACCGGTTGCCTACGACCGCATCCTGGCCTCGCGCATGGGCGCCTACGCCATCGAGCTGCTGCTGCAGGGCTACGGCGGCCGCTGCGTCGGTATCCAGAACGAAAAAATGGTGCACCACGACATCATCGACGCGATCGAAAACATGAAGCGTCCGTTCAAGGGCGACTGGCTGGAAACGGCGAAAAAACTGTACTGATACGCCGCTCACCGCACGACAAAAGAGCCTCCGCTTGCGGGGGCTTTTTGATGCCCGCCGGCGATATATTCCGTAATCATCTATCCCAAAATTTTTTATTCTTTAATTGCCGGGAAAGTTTCTGGCAGGCTCTGATGCTAAACCAACCGATTGAGGTTGCGCTTAATTTTCTGGGAGAGCCTGTCGATGCGTAAATGGGGTGTAGGTCTGACATTGGTGCTGTTGGCGTCCGGCGCCATGGCGAAGGATATTCAGTTGCTGAACGTGTCATACGATCCGACGCGTGAATTCTATCAGGCTTACAACACGGCATTCAGCAAGCACTATCAGGCGGAAACCGGCGACAAGGTGACGGTGCGCCAGTCGCATGGCGGATCCGGCAAACAGGCGACCTCGGTGATCAACGGCATCGAGGCCGACGTGGTGACGCTGGCGTTGGCTTATGACGTCGACGCCATCGCCGAACGCGGGCGCATCGCGAAAGACTGGATCAAGCGCCTGCCGGACAACTCGGCGCCTTACACCTCGACCATCGTCTTCCTGGTGCGCAAAGGCAACCCGAAACAAATTCACGACTGGCTCGATTTGATCAAGCCGGGCGTGTCGGTGATCACCCCGAACCCGAAAACCTCCGGCGGCGCCCGCTGGAACTACCTGGCCGCCTGGGGCTACGCGTTGCACCACAACAACAACGATAAGGCCAAGGCGCAGGACTTCGTCAAAAACTTGTACAAGAACGTCGAAGTGCTGGATTCCGGCGCGCGCGGCGCGACCAACACCTTCGTTGAGCGCGGCATCGGCGATGTGCTGATCGCCTGGGAAAACGAAGCGCTGCTGGCGGAGAAAGAGCTCGGCAAAGACAAGTTCGAGATTATTACGCCGAGCGAATCGATCCTGGCCGAACCGACGGTGTCGGTGGTGGATAAGGTGGTCGATAAACGCGGTACCCGCGACGTGGCGACCGCCTACCTGAAGTATCTGTATTCGCCGGAAGGGCAGACCATCGCGGCGCAGCACTATTACCGTCCGCGCGATGCGGCGGTGGCGGCCAAGTTTGCCGGGCAGTTCCCGCAGCTGAAGCTGTTCACCGTGGATGACACCTTCGGCGGCTGGACCGAAGCGCAGAAGGTGCACTTCGCCACCGGCGGCGTGTTCGACGAGATAAGCAAACGCTGATGCCGGTTGAGCGGCAATAAAAAACCCCGGCAAGCCGGGGTTTTTTTATGGTAGGCCTAAGGGAATCAGGCTTTTTTCGCTGCGGCAGCGGCTTTGACGATCACGGCGAAAGCGTCGGCTTTCAGCGAGGCGCCGCCAACCAGCGCGCCGTCGATGTCCGGCTGAGAGAACAGCTCCGCGGCGTTCTTGTCGTTCACCGAACCGCCGTACTGGATGATGATTTCAGCGGCAACCGCGGCATCGTGCTTGGCGATGTGGCCACGGATAAATTTGTGCACGGCCTGCGCCTGCGCAGGGGTAGCGGATTTGCCGGTGCCGATGGCCCAGACCGGCTCATAGGCGATCACGGTGCCTTTCATCGCCGGTGCGCCCAGCGTTTTCAGCACGGCGTCGATCTGGCGCGCGCACACTTCTTCGGTTTTGCCCGCGGCGTTTTCCGCTTCGGTTTCACCGATGCACAGCACCGGGATCAGGCCGGCTTCTTTCAGCACGGCGAATTTCTCGGCGATGACTTCGTCGCTTTCTTTGTGGTAGGTGCGGCGCTCGGAGTGGCCGATGATGATGTACTGGGCACCGACGTCTTTCAGCATGTTGGCGGAAACTTCACCGGTGAAGGCGCCGGACAGGTTAACGTCCACGTTCTGCGCGCCCAGCGCGATGCGGCTGCCGGCCAGCGCATGCTTGGCCTGATCCAGATACATCACCGGCGGGGCGATGGCGACGCCACAGCCGTCAACGCTGCTCAGCTCATTGCGCAGGCCGGCGATCAGTTCGTTGACCATGTGGGTGCTGCCGTTAAGCTTCCAGTTACCCATAACTAATGGATGACGCATGTTTTTTCCTCCAACTAGGGAACGCGAGAGTCGAAATGACAACTGCCGGACCGGCAGTTTACCTGCCCAACAGTATAGAGATCATTAAGCGCGAAGGCTTTGCTTTTCGTCATTAAATGCCGCGCCGTTACGGCTCGGAAAGCGCCAGCTTAATCGGTTCAACCGCGAAGGTTACGCCTTTATCGCCGTTGTCCGAAACGACATAGCGAATGGCGCCGACCTGCTGTTGGTAAAAGCGCGATCCTTTGCCCTTTTCCAGCAGGCTGTTCACCTTGTTCTGGCTCTGTTCCACCGTCAACGCCGGTTCGAACTGGCGCATCAGCGCCGCCATGTAGCTGATGGCGATGGCGCGCGCGGCTTTTTCTTCATTGGCCTGCTGCAGCGGCAGGTGAGTGATCTGCAACGTTTTGATTTTACCGGTGCCTTTCTCCAGCGCGGTGGAGGCGTACAGGTTTTCGTTGAGTTTGCTGGCGGCGCGCGTCAGCAGCGGCGAATCGTCTTCGGCGGCGGGAATGGCGCGGAATTCGCCAATCGGCAGCTTCGGGTTGTCGCGGTTGTATTTTTCGCGGAATTTGACCACCGTCAGATCGAACGTCGGCGCCCCGGCCAGCAGGTAAGGTGCGGCGGGCGTCGCTTCGGTGGGCGGCGGATCGGCCCAGGCGCTGGCGGCCGCCTGCAGCAGGCAGGCGATGACGAGGGTTTTTCTCAGCATGGCGTATGGCATCAAGGACAAAGATGGCTCCGATTAAAGCGATAACCCGCGGGGCTTGTCAAAGATCCCACGCCATTATCGGTTCGCTGACGAGAAAGCTGTGCGGCGCACCGCGTTATGCGAGGCGGAAAACTCGGCCCGGCAGCGCCTATGTTACACTGCGGCGCAGAATATGGGCAGGCTTAGAGCGCAGGAATCGATGACGTTACAACAGTGGTGTTTTTCTTTTAAGGGCCGCATCGGGCGGCGCGACTTCTGGATTTGGATGGGGCTGTGGTTGGCGCTGATGGCGGCGGCGTTTACGCTGGCCAATTATCAGCTGATCGCCATCCAATCCATCGCCTTCTTTATCGTGGCGTTGCTGTGGCCGACGGCGGCGGTGCTGGTCAAGCGCCTGCACGATCGCAACAAGGCCGGCTGGTGGGCGCTGCTGCTGATCCTGGCGTGGATGCTGGCGGCGGGGAACTGGCAGATGCTGGCGCCGATCTGGCAATGGGGCGTCGGGCGTTTCATTCCGACGCTGATTATCGTGATGATGATGATCGATCTGGGCGCCTTCGTCGGCACGCCGGGAGATAACCGGTTCGGCCCGGAAGCCGAACCGGTGAAGTTCCGCTGACCCTCGCCGGGTTACCAGTAGTGTTCGCTGGTGATGTGGCCCGGCTTGCGGCGCAGGTGCTTGCGCATCTGGCGGTGGTCTTTCAGCGTTTGCTGGGTGTCCCGCACCATTTGTGGGTTGCCGCACAGCATCACGTGGCTGGTTTCGGCGTCGATGGTCAAGCCGATCGCCGCTTCCAGCCGGCCGTCCTCGATCAGCGCTGGTACGCGGCCGGTCAATGAACCGGGCGCCTCTTCGCGGCTGACGACGGTCTGGATGCGCAGCTTGCCGTTGTAGCGCTGCTGCAGTTGCTGCATCAGCGGCAGGTAGCTCAGGTCACGCGCAAAGCGCGCGGCGTGCACCAGCACCAGGTTGTTGAAGCGCTCCAGCCCGATGCCCTGCTGCAGAATCGATAAATAGGGGCCGATGGCGGTGCCGGTCGCCAGCATCCACAGCGTGTCGCAGTCGGGCACCTCGTCCAGCACGAAGAAGCCGGCGGCTTCTTTGGTTACCATCACGTCCGAGCCCGGCTGCAGCTGATTGAGGCGCGGGCTCAGTTTGCCTTCTGGCACGGTGACCAGATAGAACTCCAGATTGGCGTCGTCGGGGGCATTGACGTAGGAGTAGGCGCGCTGCACCCGTTCGCCGTCGATCTCCAGCGCCAGCTTGGCGAATTGCCCGGCGGTGAAAGGATCGATGGGGGCATTGACCACCAGGCTGAACAGCCCGTCGGTCCATTGTTTTACCTGCGTAACCTTGCCGTTTACCCATTCAGCCATACTCTAAAGCTCCCGTGGTCGAATCAAATAAGCACAATGTCGTGAGCCGGAAATGGCGTGCGCGGTGCGCTCTACCCGGTAGTCGTTGCCGAACAGGCGGTGAAACAGCTGCAGCTCGGAATTGCACAGGCTACTGCAGCTGGAGCCGGCCACGCCGATCGGGCAGTGGTTTTCCACCAGCAGCGCGCCGTGCGGGTGGTCGAGCAATTCAGCCATGTAACCGTCATGTTGCCGCAGGCGCACCAGTCGGGCTAACCGATCTTGGTGGCTACGCTCGGCGGACAGCTCTTCGGCATAACGCAGATAAAGCTGCTCTTCGCGCGCGCTGAGCAACGGTTCCACCCCAGCGCCGCCAAACAGCTGCAGCGCGGATGCCCGCAGCCGCTGCTGGTCGGCGGCCGTAAAGGCATGCCCTCGCTCGGTCAGCGACCAGTAGCGCGTCGGGCGACCGACCTTGCTGCGCGCTTCTTCGTAACAAACCAACTCACGTTTTTCCAGGGATTGCAGATGTTGTCGGATGCCCATCGGCGTAATGTCCAGACGCTCCGCCAGCATTTTGGCCGAGTGCGGGCCGAGAGCCTTTAACTGCAATAAAATCAGCTCAGGTGTTTTCATGAACCAAATCCCTATGGTGTTATTTTATTTCAAGTTGATGAAAAGAATTATCGATTAAATGCTAAAGCGCGGCTACTGCAAGGGCACTGTTTTTAACTCCAAAGCGTTAGACGTACAGTTTAATTTACGAGCCTGGTCGGGTTTGCTGCCAGTGTGACCTGGATCAATATCTGTCTGAAACTCGCTAAAAAAATCAGATTTGATTAGTTTATGCCGCCATAGAGGGCTGCTCGCCGTTCTGGCTGCTGCAACGGCCATTCCGGGACGCTGTGACGAGTTGAAACGTTAACGAAGATAATGAGAAAACTAGAGAATTTTCACCTGCTGGTGATGCTTATCCTGTTGGTCGCCGTCGGCCAGATGGCGCAAACCATTTATGTTCCCGTTATTGCTGATATCGCCCACGATCTGTCGGTTCGCACCGGCGCCGTGCAACGGGTGATGGCGGCGTATTTGCTGACCTACGGTTTCTCCCAGCTGATTTACGGGCCGATATCGGACCGTATCGGGCGTCGTCCGGTGATCCTGACCGGCATGATGATCTTCCTGATCGGCGCGCTGGGCGCGCTGCTGTCCACCAACCTGACGATGCTGGTCGCCGCCAGCGCGATTCAGGGCATGGGCACCGGCGTGGCGGGCGTGATGGCGCGCACCATGCCGCGCGATCTGTATGCCGGCACCGCGCTGCGCTATGCCAACAGCCTGCTGAATATGGGGATTTTGGTCAGCCCGCTGCTGGCGCCGGTGATCGGCGGCGCATTGGCGATGGTGTTCGGCTGGCGTGCCTGTTACGCCTTCCTGCTGGCGCTGTGCGCCTGCGTCGCTTTCGCCATGTTCCGCTGGCTGCCGGAAACCCGCCCGATGCAAACGGAAAAACGCCACATGCTGGCCAGTTTCCGCCAACTGCTGGCTGACAGCACCTTCAGCTGCTATCTGGTGATGCTGATCGGCGCGCTGGCGGGGATTGCGGTATTCGAGGCCAGCTGCGGCGTGTTGATGGGCGGCGTGTTGGGGCTGAGCGGTCTGACCGTCAGCATCCTGTTCATTCTGCCGATCCCGGCGGCGTTTTTCGGCGCCTGGTACGCCGGGCGCGACGGCAAGACCTTCCACACGCTGATGTGGCATTCGGTGATTAGCTGCCTGTTGGCGGGGGCGATGATGTGGATCCCGGGCTGGTTCGGCGTGATGAACATCTGGACGCTGATCGTGCCGGCCGCACTGTTCTTCTTCGGCGCCGGCATGCTGTTCCCGCTGGCGACCACCGGGGCGATGGAGCCGTTCCCTTACCTGGCCGGCGCGGCGGGCGCATTGGTGGGCGGCATGCAGAATATGGGGTCGGGTCTCGCGACCTGGCTTTCCGCCATGCTGCCGCAAACCGGGCAGTTCAGCCTCGGATTGCTGATGTTCGCGATGGCGCTGCTGATCCTGCTGTGTTGGTGGCCGCTGTCCAACCGGATGCAACATCAGGGGCATACCGCATAACGACAGGGCGCCATTCGGCGCCCTCATGCAGTTGACAAAGGGGGAAAAAGCGTGATTTTTCCCCCTTTGTGGTTATCAGCCGAAAATCAATAAATTGATTTTCCTGGTTTTCTAGTCGTTGCTCTCTGCCAACCCGGCAAGGTCATGAGGTTTGTCATCAATCATCAGGGCGCCATTCGGCGCCCTGTTTCGTTACAGCAAAAACTCGTGCAGCGCCGAGTCTTTACGATCCAGATAGTGGGTTGAACGGATGCGGCGGATGGTGCGCGACTTACCGCGGATCAGCAACGTTTCGGTCGTGGCCATATTGCCCTGGCGGCTGATGCCCTCCAGCAGATCGCCCTTGGTGATGCCGGTGGCGGAGAAGATCACGTTGTCGTTGCGCGCCATCTGATCCAGACGCAGCGCCTGACCGGCTTCGATACCCATCTCCCGGCAGCGCGCCAGCTCCTGTTCGCCGATGCGGCGGTTCTCGGCGCTGTCGCCTTTCACCTCATGGCGCGGCAGCAAACGCGCCTGCATGTCGCCGTCCAGCGCGCGGATCACCGCGGCTGAGATCACCCCTTCCGGCGCGCCGCCGATGCCGTACATCACATCGACCTCGCTTTCCGGCATGCAGGTGAGAATAGAGGCCGCCACGTCGCCGTCAGGAATGGCGAACACCCGCACGCCGAGCTGCTGCATCTGCGCGATGACGCCGTCGTGGCGCGGTTTGGCCAAGACAATCACCGTCAGCTGCGACAGCGGTTTGCCCAGCCGGGCGGCGACGTTCTGCAGATTCTCCGCCAGCGGCAGGTTGAGATCGATGGCGCCGCGCGCCGCCGGGCCGACCACCAGCTTCTCCATGTACATGTCCGGCGCGTGCAGGAAGGTGCCGCGATCGCCCACCGCCAATACCGCCAGCGCATTGGACTGGCCCATGGCGGTCATGCGGGTGCCTTCGATCGGATCGACCGCGATGTCGACCGCGTCGCCCTGGCCGGTACCGACCTGTTCGCCGATATACAGCATCGGCGCTTCGTCGATCTCGCCTTCGCCGATCACGATGCGCCCATCGATATCCACGTTGTTAAGCATGATGCGCATGGCGTGGACCGCCGCGCCGTCGGCGGCGTTCTTGTCGCCGCGTCCCAGCCATTTGTAGCCCGCCAGCGCGGCGGCTTCGGTAACGCGGGAAAATTCGATGGCTAATTCACGTTTCATGGCAAACCTGTCTGTGAGAAAGGGAAGAAAATATCGGCAAAGTCTATCACAGCGCGGCGGCGGCGGGGCGGGGCAAAAAAAAGCGCCGCCCGCAGGCAGCGCTTGTTGGTGAAACGGCAGCTTCGGGATTACTCGTGATCTTCCCACGCCTGAGCGCGCGCCACCGCTTTTTTCCAGCCGCCGTAGCGGTAGTTGCGTTCGGTGGTTTCGATGCTTGGGCGGAATTCGCGTTCAATCACCGCTTTGCTCTTCACTTCGTCCAGATCGTTCCAGTAGCCGATGGCCAGGCCCGCCAGGAACGCGGCGCCCAGCGCCGTCGATTCACGCACTTCAGGGCGTTCTACGCGAGTGCCGAGAATATCGGACTGGAACTGCATCAGGAAGTTGTTGGCGACCGCGCCGCCGTCCACGCGCAGCGATTGCAGGCGGGTGTTGGCGTCGGCCTGCATGGCGTCCAGCACGTCACGGGTCTGGAAGGCGATGGATTCCAGCGTGGCGCGGATGATGTGGTTGCTGTTGGCGCCACGGGTCAGCCCGAAGATGGCACCGCGGGCGTACGGATCCCAGTAAGGGGCGCCCAGGCCGGTGAAGGCCGGCACCACATAGACGCCGTTGCTGTCTTTCACCTTGGTGGCGAAGTATTCGGAGTCGGCGGCGTCGCTGATCAGTTTCAGCTCGTCGCGCAGCCACTGGATAGACGCACCGCCGATGAACACCGCGCCTTCCAGCGCATAGTTCACTTCGCCGCGCGGGCCGCAGGCGATGGTGGTCAGCAGGCCGTTTTTCGAACGCACCGCTTCTTTGCCGGTGTTCATCAGCAGGAAGCAGCCGGTGCCGTAGGTGTTCTTCGCCATGCCCGGTTGAACGCACAGCTGGCCGTACAGCGCCGCCTGCTGGTCACCGGCGATACCGGCGATAGGAATACGCGTACCGCCCTTACCGCCGATGTTGGTCTGGCCGTACACCTCGGAGGAAGGACGGACTTTCGGCAGCATGGCGCGCGGGATATCCAGCACTTCCAGCATGCGTTCATCCCAGTCCAGCTCGTGGATGTTGAACATCATGGTGCGTGAGGCGTTGGTGTAATCGGTGACGTGTACGCGCCCCTGGGTCATTTTCCACACCAGCCAGGTGTCGACGGTGCCGAACAGCAGTTCGCCGCGCTTGGCGCGCTCGCGGGCGCCTTCGACGTTGTCCAGGATCCACTTCACCTTGGTGCCGGAGAAGTACGGGTCAACCACCAGGCCGGTATTGTGACGGATGTACTCTTCCAGGCCGTCGCGCTTGAGTTTCTCGCAGATGTCGGCGGTGCGGCGGCACTGCCAGACGATGGCGTTGTAAATCGGCTTGCCGGTCTCTTTTTCCCAGACGATGGTGGTTTCGCGCTGGTTGGTGATGCCGATGCCGGCGATCTGATCGGAACTGATGTCGGCTTTCGCCAGCACTTCTACCAGCGTCGAACTTTGCGACGCCCAGATTTCCATCGGGTCGTGCTCAACCCAGCCGGCCTTGGGATAGATCTGCGGGAATTCGCGCTGCGATACCGCAACGATGTTGGCGTCGTGATCGAGCACGACGGCGCGTGAGCTGGTGGTCCCTTGGTCGAGTGCGACAATGTATTTTTTTTCTACAGTCATGGTAATTATCCTGCTGTTGTTAACCGTGTAAAACTGCACCCATCATGCTTTGCGCTGCTGGGTCTTGGCGTCGGGCTCTTCTTCCGTCACGCAGACGTCGCACGGCAGGTGGCGGCCAATCAGCGCGCGGTAACCGAAAGCGCCCAGGCCACAGCCGACGATAGGGGCGAAGATCGGCACCAGGAAGTACGGGATGTCGCGTGCGCCGGTGAAGGCGACTTTGCCCCAGCCGGCCAGGTAGGCGAACAGTTTCGGCCCGAAGTCACGCGCCGGGTTCAACGCAAAGCCGGTCAATGGTCCCATGGAGGCGCCGATCACGGCAATCAGAATACCGATCAGCAGCGGCGCCAGCGGGCCGCGCGGGATGCCGTTGCCGTCGTCGGTCAGCGCCAGGATCAGGCACATCAGAATGGCGGCGATCACCATTTCTACCAGGAAGGCCTGGCCGACGGAGATATGCGCGTTAGGGTAAGTCGAGAAGATGCCGGCCAGCTCGAGGCTTTCGTTGCTGCCGCGCACCATGTGGTGAGCCGCTTCGAAGTCGAAGAACAGGTTGTAGTACAGCCCATAGACCAGGGCGGCGGCGCAGAAGGCACCGGCGATCTGCGCAATGATGTAAGGCACCACTTTGCGCCCGTCGAAGCAGGCGAACAGCCACAGAGCGAGGGTGACCGCGGGGTTGAGATGCGCGCCGGAAATGGCGGCGGTCAGATAGATGGCCATGGCGACGCCCAGGCCCCAAATGATGCTGATTTCCCACTGGCCGAAGCTGGCGCCCGCCAGTTTCAGCGCGGCAACGCAGCCTACGCCAAAGAAGATCAGCAGCGCCGTGCCGAGGAACTCGGCGATGCACTGGCCTTTTAATGTCGGACTGGTGGTTTGGCTCATAATGTTGTTGTCCTGCAAAACGGCGGTTGTTGGTTTATAGGCTCAGTTAGGTATACATCTGACCTATGGGCACAGTTTTTTTCATCTCGTCCAATTATTGAATGAGGACGTGATGTAAATTTATCGTTAACGAACATAAACGAGAAATAGCGAAATCAAAATGTGTGTAGCTCGTCATAAAATTGAGCGATTTCGCGTCGTTTAGTGTTCTTTCTGAGCCATAAAAGTGTGATCTGACCAGTGGTTTGGCGAGGGGCGTTAACAACTCGCGGCGGCGGCGGCGGGGATTTTCAGTTTTTGCTGATGGCGGAGGCAGGAAAATTGCAACAGACTGCGCGATGATCCGGTATGTTGCTAGACAGGCGGAGACTGGCTACTTACAATCGTTTTTAACGAATCGAGACTGGCGCGCCTTCCATAACGGCGCGCGTCACTGAGCGCGATGCAATATTCGCAGTAGCTGCAGCCGACGTTGCGGCCGCTACTTATAGATGTACGCCTTGCTATCATGAGGGGACTGAAGCATGTCATTTGAAGTATTTGAGAAACTGGAAGCAAAAGTACAGCAGGCGATTGATACCATCACCTTGTTGCAGATGGAAATTGAAGAGCTGAAAGACAAAAACAACTCTCTGTCGCAGGAAGTTCAGGCTGCCTCCGGCAACCACGAAGCGCTGGTGCGCGAAAACCAACAGCTGAAAGAAGAACAGCACGTATGGCAAGATCGCCTGCGCGCTCTGCTGGGCAAAATGGAAGAGGTCTGATTCCTCACGCCAGGCAGCAACGAAAAGGGCGCCTGCGGCGCCCTTTTTCATGACCGAAAATCACTCGATGTCGAGCGGGTCTTCGGAGAGGATGATGCCGGTGTTGTCGGCATACAGGTGATCGCCGGAGAAGAAGGTGACGCCACCGAAGTTGACGCGGATATCGCTTTCCCCCACGCCTTCGCTTACCGCGCCCGCCGGGATCGCCGCCATCGCCTGAATGCCGATGTCGAGCTCTTCCAGATCGTCCACCTGACGCACTGCGCCGTACACCACGATGCCTTCCCATTCGTTCTGGGCGGCCAGGCGCGCCAGTTCGGCGTTGATCAGCGCCCGGCGTACCGAACCGCCGCCGTCGACCAACAGCACGCGGCCGCGGCCGTTTTCTTCAAGCAGATCGAACAACAGGCCGTTATCCTCAAAGCATTTCACCGTGGTGATCTGCCCGCCAAATGAAGTACGCCCGCCAAAATTGGAGAACAGAGGTTCAACAACGTTCACCTCTTCATGATAGATGTCGCAAAGTTCGGAAGTATCGTATTTCATAGGATTTTACGTCTGTTTGCCGCTGGAATGTTCAGTATATCCCTTTATTCGCCCTGTTGGCAAAATCATCAGTTTTTAACTGAGCGCCACGCCGATGGCGAACAGCAGGTTGGCCAGCAACGCCGCCTTGACCATGTGCTCCAGCATCGGCCGCATGCCGACCGGCGTCGGATCGCGCAGTACGCGCAGGCCGTGGCGCACCAGCAGCGGGATCGCCAGCACGAACAGCCAGCCCCACGGGCTGTGGAGATTGAACAGCGTAAACAGCGCGAAACACAGCACCGCGCCGCCGAGCAGCAGGGCATGGTAAATGCGCGCCTTGTGCGGGCCGAGACGCACCGCCAGCGTGTTCTTGCCGTTTTCGCGATCGCTCTCGATATCGCGCAGATTGTTGATGTTGAGCACCGCCGTCGCCAGCAGGCCGCAGGCGGTGGCCGGCAGCATCACGACGCTGTCGAAGGTGTGCGTTTGCAGATAGTAGGTGCCGGCTACGCTCAGCCAGCCGAAGAATACCAGCACCGAGATGTCGCCCAGCCCCAAATACCCGTAGGGCTTGTTGCCGACGGTATAGGTGATGGCCGCCACGATAGACAGCCCGCCCAGCACCAGGAAGCCGACCACGTCGCTGGGTTGCTCGCAGGCGACGGCGATCAGCGAACAGCCGGCGAGGGCGATCAGTACCACCGTCACCACCAGCGCCCGTTTCATCTGCGCCTGGGTGATCATGCCTTTTTGCATGCCGCGCAAGGGCCCGATGCGATCTTCTTTGTCGCTGCCTTTGACGGCATCGCCGTAGTCGTTCGCCAGATTGGAGAGGATCTGCAGCAGGCCGGCAGTCAACAGCGCCAGCAGCGCCACTTCGGGTTTCAGGCTGCCGTGCCAGGCGGCGATTGCCGAACCGACCACGATGGAGGCAAAGGCCAACGGCAGGGTGCGGGGGCGTAGACTTTCCAGCCAGGCGGAGATCGGGGTGGTGGGGGTCGATGAGCTCATGTTTCGCTTCTGTCAGTAAGTTGCGGTGTCCGTTAGAAATAATTGTGGGAGGCAATGCCTCCCACACAGATGACTGACAAGACAAAGATTGAGCGATTATAGGATAAAACGACTCAAATCTTCATCCGCCACCAGTTCATCCAGATGACTGCGCACGTAATCCGCATCAATTGTAATGGATTGGCCATTAATTTCACTCGCCTCGTAGGAAATATCTTCCATCAGACGCTCAAGCACGGTGTGCAGACGACGCGCGCCGATGTTCTCGGTGCTTTCGTTGACCTGCCACGCGGCTTCGGCGATGCGGCGGATGCCGTCGGCGGTGAACTCGATGTTGACGCCTTCGGTGCCCATCAGCGCTTTGTACTGCTCGGTCAGCGACGCGCTCGGCTCGGTCAGGATGCGCTCGAAGTCTTCGGTGGTCAGCGCCTGCAGCTCAACGCGGATCGGCAGACGGCCCTGCAGCTCCGGGATCAGATCCGACGGATTGGCGGTCTGGAACGCGCCGGAAGCGATGAACAGGATGTGGTCGGTCTTCACCATACCGTGCTTGGTGGACACGGTGCAGCCTTCCACCAGCGGCAGCAGATCGCGCTGCACGCCTTCGCGCGAGACGTCCGGGCCGGAGCTCTGGCCGCCGCGCTTACAGATTTTGTCGATCTCGTCGATAAACACGATGCCGTGCTGTTCAACCGCTTCGATCGCCTGCTCTTTCAGCTCTTCCGGGTTCACCAGCTTGGCGGCTTCTTCTTCCACCAGCAGCTTGAAGGCTTCTTTGATCTTCAGCTTGCGCGGTTTTTGCTTCTGGCCGCCGAGGTTCTGGAACATCGACTGCAACTGGTTGGTCATCTCTTCCATGCCCGGAGGCGCCATGATTTCCACGCCCATCGGCGCGGCGGCCAGATCGATTTCGATCTCTTTGTCATCCAACTGGCCTTCGCGCAGTTTCTTGCGGAATGCCTGGCGGGCGGCGGACGGTTCCTGGCCTTCTTCCGGCTGGCCCCAGTTGTTTTTGGCCGGCGGGATCAGCACGTCGAGAATGCGCTCTTCGGCCAACTCTTCGGCGCGGGTGCGGTTTTTCTCGATCGACTGCATGCGCACCATTTTGATGGCGGCATCGGTCAGATCGCGGATGATGGAGTCCACTTCTTTGCCCACATAGCCCACTTCGGTGAACTTGGTGGCTTCAACCTTGATGAACGGCGCGTTGGCCAGCTTCGCCAGACGGCGGGCGATTTCGGTTTTACCGACGCCGGTCGGGCCGATCATCAGAATGTTTTTCGGGGTCACTTCGTGACGCAGCATCTCGTTGAGCTGCATCCGGCGCCAGCGGTTGCGCAGGGCAATGGCGACAGCGCGTTTGGCCTTGTTTTGGCCAATGATATAGCTGTCCAGTTCGCTGACGATCTCGCGCGGGGTCATTTCAGACATGGTATTCGATCCTTACGCTTTGGAAGGCAATTCTTCAATGGTGTGGAAATGGTTGGTGTAAATACAGATGTCGCCGGCGATGTTGAGGGATTTCTCAACGATGTCGCGGGCGCTCAGCTCGGTATTTTCCAACATGGCGCGGGCTGCGGCCTGAGCGTAAGGGCCGCCGGAGCCGATGGCGATCAGATCGTTTTCCGGCTGCACCACATCGCCGTTGCCGGTGATGATCAGCGAAGCGTTTTCATCGGCGACCGCCAGCAACGCTTCGAGCTTGCGCAGCATGCGGTCTGTGCGCCAGTCTTTCGCCAGCTCGACGGCGGCTTTCACCAGGTGGCCCTGATGCATTTCCAGTTTGCGTTCAAACAGTTCAAACAGCGTGAAGGCGTCAGCGGTGCCACCGGCGAAACCGGCGATCACTTTGTCGTTGTACAGGCGACGCACTTTCTTGACGTTACCCTTCATCACCGTATTACCCAGGGTTGCCTGGCCATCACCACCGATGACGACCTGGCCGTTGCGGCGTACGCTTACAATTGTTGTCACGAGCAGACCCTCGTTAAAGACGGAAAGAAGCCCCCGCAGCGCCTGCTTTCGCAGACGCTACGAGGCATATTGAGAGTATAGATGGGGGGGGATTGACGCTTTTCAACCCCCAACGGAGAGGGGAATGCAACTCGACATGCCGACGCCCTTCAGGCGCGAAAGGGTTTTGTCCGCGGCGGCGCGGCTGCTGTACGGGCCGAGCACCACGCGATTCCAACCGCCGCCGGCGGTGATGCGGCTCTCGATGCCTTCGAACGCCAGGCGCGCACGCACGGATTCAGCCTGATCGGTGGCGCGGAACGAACCGCATTGCACCATCCACTTCTGTTTTGATTCCGGTTTGGTTTCCTGCTTGGCCGTTTCCTGTTTCACTTCCGGTTTGGGCTCCGGTTTCGGTTGCGGCTTCGGCTCAGGCTGTTTCACCTGCACCGGTTGCTGGGTAGTCGGTTTTGGCTGCGGGTGCGGCTGCACCGGCGCGGTGGTGGCCCCGTTGTTGAACGGGTTGCGCGGCGGCTGGCTGACCTGCTGCTGTTGCTGCACCGGCTGCTGCTGCATTTGCTGTTGTTGCATCTGCTGCTGCTGGCGAGCGCTGCGCGCGTTGGCCTGGCCCGGATCGTTATACGGCACTTCGTTCAGCTGCGTCGGGCGCTGCTGCATGTCGGCCTGCATCTGTTCCAGCAACTGCCGCTGTTCGGCGGTCAGTTGAGTTTTGGAATTGAGCTCGCCGCCGGCCGTCGGTTCGGTCGGGGTTTGCACACCGATCTGCCGGTTTTCCAGCTCTTTGATGTAGCGCCAGCGCTCTTCCGGCTTCGGCGGCAGACCGTTGCCGGGGCGCGTGGTGTGCGCAGGCAACAACGGCGCGTCTTCCGGCTTGTTGTGCGTAATGAAATAGAGGCCACCGACAAAGACAACCAGCAACGCGGCGGCTAACGCCAGCACGGTTTTGGAAACCTTCGGAGAACTGCGTTTTTTACGGCTGGGGGTTTTACGCTTAGCTCCTGCTGCGCGCCCACGGCTTACATAGTCTTTTTGTGCCACTATTATTCCGCTGTGTCCTGATGAAAGGATAAGTCCGTCATGTTACTGAACCCTAAAATATTTGACTAGCGTTTCGGGGCAGCGGTGCTGCCTCTGATAATCAATTCACTGTCCAACAGCCGGGAGCCGCTGGCCACCGTCTGGCCGTTCAACTGCTCCAACAGCAACAACATCGCCTGCTGGCCGATCTGGAAGCGCGGCTGCGCCACCGTGGTCAGCGGCGGATCGCAATACTGCGCCAGCTTGAGGTCGTCAAAGCCGACGATCGACAGATCCTGCGGCACCCGCAGCCCCATTTTCTTCGCCTGGGACAGCACGCCGATCGCCATGACGTCGCTGTGGCAGAACACCGCCGTCGGCGGTTTCGGCTGTGCCATCAGCGCCGTCAGCGCTTGCGCGCCGGCTTCGTAGGTAAAATCACCCCGGGTAATATAGCTGCTTTCGACGGTAATGCCATTACGACGTAGCGCTTGAACGTAACCCTGCAGCCGATAATGGCTCAGCGGCATCTGTTCCGGCCCGGCGACGCAGGCGATCTGCTGGTGGCCCAATTGATGCAAATAATGCACGGCTTCAAAGGCGGCGGTCAGGTTGTCGATGTGCACCGTCGGCAGTTCCAGCTCGGGAGCGAACTCGTTGGCCATCACCATCGGCGGCAGGTTGCGCTGCTCTTCCTTGCTGGCGTCGAACGGCAGGTTGGAGCCCAGCAGCAGCATGCCGTCGATCTGTTTGGTGATGATCAGATTGACGAAGGTGCGCTCCTGCTGGTTTTGCTGCGCGCAGTCGCCGATCAGCACCAGATAGCCTTGTTGGGCGGCGGTCTGTTCGATCCCCTGGATCACATCGGCGAAAAACGGATCGCAGATGTCGGGCACGATCACCAGGATGGTGCGGGATTCGTTGCGCTTGATATTGCGTGACAGAGCATGAGGAGAATAACCCACGGCCAGGACGGCCTGTTCCACTTTCTGGCGCGTCGGCGTTGACACCTTTTCCGGGTTCATCAGCGCACGCGATACGGTAGCCGTTGAAACGCCCGCCATTTCGGCGACGTCTTTCATGGTCGCCATGGATAACTCTTTCTTGTGTTCCAACGCCTTTCTCCTTGCGTCAGCCCCATGCCGACGCCACTACTGCTGTTTGCTCACAATGTCCGGCATGCGGTGGCGAAATTGTTGTCATTGAGCGCCACTCGCGTTCGGGCACTCCGTCGCGCTGCGATGTGGCGACAAAATTTGCCCTCGCAGACATTCTAAACAGAATACGCCCCGCCTTTGTTACCTAATTTGCATAAAAAATGTGACCTGAGAAGGTTTTTTAGCGTTCGCTCGCAATTTCAAGGGTAAACGTTTGCACTGCGGCAGCTAAATCGGACTTTTCCGGGATCAGCTGTCGATCGGATCGACATCCAGCGTCCATTTCACCTTGCGCGTTTGCGGCAGGGTGCCGATCAGCGGCAGCGAGCTTTTCATCAGCTGTTGCAGGACGCGCCGCGTCGGGTGCTGCAGCAGCAGCTGCCAGCGGAAACGGCCGCCGCGTTTGGACTGCAGCGCCGGCACCGGGCCCATCACCCACAGCGAATCGTCCTTCAGCGGGCTGGCTTCCAGCAGGTTGCGCAGCTGCTGCAGGAACAGCGGGGCCTGCTGGTTGTCGTGATCTTCGGCGCGCACGATGATGTGGCTGGTGTAAGGCGGCAGAAACACGCTGTTGCGCTCCGCCAGCGTCTGTTTGGCGAAGGCGTCGTAACCCTGTTGCAGCAGTACCTGCAGCAGCGGGTGCTCCGGATGGTGGGTTTGCAGCAGCACTTCACCCTGTTTGCCCGCGCGGCCGGCCCGCCCGGAGACCTGGGTATACAGCTGAGCGAAACGCTCGGCGGAGCGGAAGTCGGCGGAGAACAGCGCGCCGTCCACGTCCAGCAACGCCACTAGCGTGACGTCGGGAAAATGGTGGCCCTTGGCCAGCATCTGCGTGCCGATCAGAATGCGCGCTTCGCCGCGATGGATATCCGCCAGGTGCTGCTCAAGCGCGCCCTTGCGGCTGGTGGTGTCGCGATCGATGCGGGTGATCGGCGTGTCGGGGAACAGCGGCGCCAGCTCCTGCTCCAGCTGTTCGGTGCCGACACCGACCGACACCAGGTGGGTGGAGCCGCACTGTGGGCACTGGTGCGGCACCGGCCGCTGGCTGTCGCAGTGGTGGCAGCGCAGGTGGCGCTGGTGCTGGTGGAAGGTGTAGTAGTGATCGCAGCGCTGGCATTCGGCTATCCAGCCGCACTCGTGGCACAGCAGCGCCGGGGCGTAACCGCGGCGGTTGAGGAACAACATCACCTGATTGCCGGCTTTTAAATGGTGCTGCATGCTCTTCAGCAGCGGCTGCGACAGGCCGACCTTCAGCGGCAGCCCCTTCAGATCGATCAGGTGCTGCGCCGCCGGTTTGGCGTTGCCCGCGCGCTGGGTGAGCTTCAGCTGGCGATATTTGCCCAGCTGCACGTTGTGCAGCGTTTCCAATGCCGGGGTCGCGGAGCCCATCACCATCGGGATGTCCTCTTCCCGGGCGCGGAACACCGCCAGATCGCGGGCGTGGTAGCGCCAGCCTTCCTGCTGTTTATAGGAGCTGTCATGCTCTTCGTCGATGATGATCACGCCCAGCTGACGGAACGGCGTGAACAGCGCCGAACGGGTGCCGATGACGATGGCGGCTTCGCCGCTGCGCGCGCGCAGCCAAACCGCCAGCCGCTCGCTGTCGTTCAGCCCGGAGTGCAGCACGTCTACCGGCGCGTTGAAGCGCTCGCGAAAGCGGGCGATGGTTTGCGGCGTCAGGCCGATTTCCGGCACCAGCACCAGCGCCTGTCGGCCTTTGGCCAGCACGTTTTCCAGCACGCTGAGGTAGACTTCGGTCTTGCCGGAGCCGGTTACCCCCGCCAACAGCCAGGCGGCGAACTGCTCATCCTCGCTTCTGATCGCCCCGACGGCGGTAGCCTGCTCGGTGTTCAGCCGCAGCCGCTCGTCGAGCACTGCGAAGTTGGGGCGCCAGTCGTGCGTATCCGCGACCTGAGCGCGCAGATCGATCAGCCCTTTGGCGCGCAGCGCCTGCAGGGCGCTTTCCGTCAGCTCAAGCTGGCTGACCTGGTGGCGATAGACCGGGCGTTGCAGCAGCGCCGCGAGCGCCTGCTGCTGTTTCGGCGCGCGTTTCAGGCTTTCGGGCGGGGTGGCGCGCCCCTCTTCGGTGGCGAACCATTGCCACAGCGGCGCGGCCTCGGCCGGTTTGCCTTGCCGCAGCAGGATCGGCAGCGCATGGAACAGCACTTCGCCGATGGGGTAGTGATAGTAATCGCTGGCCCAGCGCAGGATGCGCCACAGGCTGGGGGAGAACAGCGATTCGGCGTCGATCACGCTGTCGATCGGTTTGAGCTTGTCCAGCGGCAGTTCACTGGTGTCGCTGCAGCCGGTGACGATGCCGATCGCATGCTGCCTGCCCCAGGGCACGCCCACGCGCGCGCCGGCCACCGGCTGCATGCCGGGCGGCAGCAGATAGTCGAAGGTGCGGGCGAGGGGAACCGGCAAGGCAACGTGTACGACGGGCATGATCTCATCCAAATTGAAAAAAGTGGGCATCAGTTTACACGGCGCATCGGCAAATGTACGGTTCCGATTGCGCGCCCCGGCTAATGCTGTATAATTTGCCGCCTTTGGTATAATTCGATACCAAAATTCTATTATCAACCACGTGTGGTGTCTGGCGAAACAGGGCTGGATAGCGACACGGCCTTAACTGAGGTTTCCCATGAAACAAGGTATCCACCCAAAATACGAAGAAGTTACTGCTAACTGCTCTTGCGGTAACGTGATGAAGATCCGCTCCACCGTGGGCCACGATCTGAACCTGGACGTTTGTGGCGCATGCCACCCGTTCTACACTGGCAAGCAGCGTGACGTTGCTACCGGTGGCCGCGTTGACCGCTTCAACAAGCGTTTCAGCGTACCAGGCGCTAAGAAATAAGATTTCTTATCGTCCGATGAAAAAGGCGCCTTTGGCGCCTTTTTTCGTTTCTGCCGCCGGCGTTCGCCGGGCGGTTCTCAATATTCCCAGGTATCGGGATCGACACCCAGTTCGCGCATCAACACTTTCGCGGCTTCCGGAATTTCATCGCTGCGCTCTTTGCGCAGGTCTTCATCGTTCGGCAGCGGCTGGCCGGTAAAGGCATGCAGAAACGCTTCGCACAGCAGTTCGCTGTTGGTGGCGTGGCGCAGGTTGTTCACCTGGCGACGGGTCCGTTCGTCGGTGAGGATTTTCAGGACCTTCAGCGGAATGGATACCGTGATCTTTTTGACTTGCTCGCTTTTTTTACCGTGTTCAGCGTAAGGGCTGACATACTCGCCGTTCCACTCAGCCATGGGACACCTTAACTTTGTCAGAAAAATTACAAAATTCTAAAAACCGGCCAATTATGCCCGATCTTCACTGTTCTCACTAAATAAATGTCAATTTTACGCGACCAGGGTCACTGAATGCCCCGCCTCGGCCAGGCATTGCGGCTTAACATCTTATCGTCATGTCATATCGGCATAATTTTAGCGGGTATTGTGCCATTGCTCAATCTATACGCAGAGAAGTTTAGATGTCCAGATGTATTGACGTCTATCAATCCTGCGATTACTCTTTAGGCCTCATTCACCGAACCGAGAGCCGAGCGAGCCCATGACGCGTAAACCAGCCACGATTGCCGTACGCAGCGGCCTGAACGACGACGAACAGTACGGCTGCGTTGTCCCGCCGATTCATCTGTCCAGCACCTATAACTTTACCGACTTCAACCAACCCCGAGCCCATGATTATTCGCGCCGCGGCAACCCGACGCGCGACGTGGTGCAACGCGCGTTGGCGGAGCTGGAAGGCGGCGCCGGCGCGGTGATGACCAGCAGCGGGATGTCGGCGATCCATCTGGTGACCACCGTGCTGCTGAAGCCCGGCGATCTGCTGGTGGCGCCGCACGACTGCTACGGCGGCAGCTATCGGTTGTTCGACAGCCTGAGCAAACGCGGTGCCTATCGCGTGCTGTTCGTCGATCAGGGTAATGAAGCCGCCCTGCAACAGGCGCTGGCGCAAAAGCCGAAGCTGGTGCTGATTGAAAGCCCCAGCAACCCGCTGCTGCGGGTGGTGGACATCGCGGCGATCTGCGCCGCCGCGCACGCGGCGGGCGCGTTGACGGTGGTGGACAACACCTTCCTCAGCCCGGCCCTGCAACAGCCGATCGAACTCGGTGCCGATCTGGTGGTCCATTCGTGCACCAAATACCTGAACGGGCATTCGGACGTGGTGGCCGGGGCGGTGATCGCCAAAGATCCCGAGCTGGCGGTCGAGCTGGCCTGGTGGGCGAACAACATCGGCGTGACCGGCGGCGCGTTCGACAGCTATCTTTTGCTGCGCGGCATGCGCACGCTGTCGCCGCGCATCAAGGCGGCGCAGCAAAACGCTGAAGCGATTGTTGACTATTTACAGCAGCAACCGTTGGTGAAAAAGCTGTATCATCCCTCCCTGCCGGAGAATCCGGGGCATGAGATCGCCCGCCGGCAGCAGCGCGGTTTCGGCGCGATGCTGAGTTTTGAACTGGACGGCGATGAAGCGGTGCTGCGCCGTTTTCTCTCTGCCCTTGAGCTGTTTACTCTGGCAGAATCGTTGGGCGGCGTAGAAAGCCTGATCTCGCATGCAGCGACCATGACCCACGCCGGCATGGCGGCGGAGGCGCGGGCAGCGGCCGGCATCTCCGAGAGCCTGCTGCGCATTTCCGTGGGTATTGAAGACAGTGAAGATTTGATTGCCGATCTGGAACGCGCTTTCCAGGCGGCGGCAACGAGGTAAGCATGAATGCAATTGCTGTAGCAGGGCCGGTGAGTGGGCGTCAACTGCACAAGTTTGGCGGCAGCAGTCTGGCGGATGTGAAGTGTTATCTGCGTGTGGCCGGGATTATGGCGGAATACAGCCAGCCGGGCGACATGATGGTGGTATCGGCCGCCGGCAGTACCACCAACCAGTTGATCAACTGGCTGAAGCTCAGCCAGAGCGATCGCCTGTCTGCGCACCAGGTGCAGCAGACGTTGCGTCGTTATCACAGCGATCTTATCAGCGGCCTGCTGCCGCCGGAAAGCGCCGAGCCGCTGATCGCCGAGTTCATTCAGGATCTGGAACGTCTGGCGGTGCTGCTGGACGGCAAAGTCGACGAGGTGTGCTATGCCGAAGTGGTCGGGCACGGCGAGATCTGGTCGGCGCGCCTGATGGCGGCGGTGCTCAACCACCTGGATATGCAGGCGGCCTGGCTGGATGCGCGTGATTTCCTGCGCGCCGAGCGCGCCGCGCAGCCGCAGGTGGATGAAGGCCGTTCTTATCCGCTGCTGCAGCAATTGTTGGCTCAACATCCGGGCAAGCGCCTGGTGGTGACCGGCTTCATTTCGCGCAACGACGCCGGGGAAACCGTGCTGTTGGGGCGTAACGGCAGCGACTACTCCGCCACTCAGGTCGGCGCGTTGGCCGGCGCGGCGCGCGTCACCATCTGGAGCGACGTGGCCGGGGTTTACAGCGCCGACCCGCGCAAGGTGAAAGACGCCTGCCTGCTGCCGCTGCTTCGCCTGGACGAAGCCAGCGAGCTGGCGCGCCTGGCGGCACCGGTGTTGCATACCCGCACCCTGCAGCCGGTCTCCGGCAGCGATATCGATCTTCAGCTGCGCTGCAGCTACCAGCCGGAGCAGGGCTCGACGCGCATCGAGCGCGTATTGGCGTCCGGCACCGGCGCCAAGATTGTCACCAGCCACGATGACGTGTGCCTGATTGAGCTGCACGTCGCCGCTCAGCATGACTTCAAACTGGCGCAGAAAGAATTGGATCTGGTGCTCAAGCGCGCGCAGATCAAACCGTTGGCGGTGGGCATCCATCCTGACCGCAATCGAGTGCAGCTGTGCTACACCTCCGAGGTGGTCAACAGCGCGCTGGCGATCCTGCAGGCCTCGGCGCTGCCGGGTGAACTGCACCTGCGCGAAGGGTTGGCGCTGGTGGCGATGGTCGGCGCCGGGGTGTGCAAGAACCCGCTGCACAGCCATCGCTTCTATCAGCAGCTGAAAGATCAGCCGGTCGAATTTATCTGGCAGGCGGAAGATGGCATCAGCCTGGTGGCGGTATTACGCCAGGGGCCGACCGCGCTGCTGATTCAGGGGCTGCACCAAAGCCTGTTCCGCGCCGAGAAGCGCATCGGTCTGGTGCTGTTCGGCAAGGGCAACATTGGGTCGCGCTGGCTGGAGCTGTTTGCCCGCGAGCAGACCAATATTTCCGCGCGCAGCGGCTTCGAATTTATCCTGGCGGGGGTGGTGGACAGCCGCCGCAGCCTGCTGAACTACGAAGGGCTGGACGCCAGCCGCGCATTGGCGTTCTTTGAGGACGAGGCGCAGGCGCTCGACGAAGAGTCGCTGTTCCTGTGGATGCGCGCGCACCCGTTCGACGATTTGGTGGTGCTCGACGTGACCGCCAGCGAAGAGCTGGCCGGGCAGTATCTGGATTTCGCCAGCTACGGTTTCCACGTGATCAGCGCCAACAAGCTGGCGGGAGCCTCGTGCAGCGATACCTATCGCCAAATTCGCGACGCCTTCGCCAAAACCGGCCGCCACTGGCTGTACAACGCCACCGTCGGCGCCGGTCTGCCGGTCAACCACACGGTGCGCGATCTGCGCGACAGCGGCGACAGCATTTTGGCGATCAGCGGCATCTTCTCCGGCACGCTTTCCTGGCTGTTCCTGCAGTATGACGGCACGGTGCCGTTTACCGAGCTGGTGGATCAGGCCTGGCAGCAGGGGCTGACCGAACCGGATCCGCGGGTCGATCTCTCCGGCCAGGACGTGATGCGCAAGTTGGTGATCCTGGCGCGCGAAGCGGGCTACGACATCGAACCTAACCAGGTGCGGGTCGAGTCGCTGGTGCCGGCGGGCTGCGAGCAGGGCTCCGTCGATCAGTTCTTCGAGAACGGCGAGGCGCTGAACCAGCAGATGCAGCAGCGTTTTGAGGCCGCCAGCGAAATGGGCCTGGTGCTGCGTCACGTGGCGCGTTTCGACGCCAACGGCAAGGCGCGGGTCGGCGTGGAGGCGGTGCGTCCTGAGCATCCGCTGGCCTCGTTGCTGCCGTGCGACAACGTGTTCGCCATCGAAAGCCGCTGGTATCGCGATAATCCGCTGGTGATCCGCGGGCCGGGCGCCGGCCGCGACGTGACCGCCGGAGCGATCCAGTCAGACCTTAACCGGTTGGCGCAGCTGCTTTAATCCTCTGCGGGCGCGGGTTCACCGCGCCCCTTTGCTTTTCCTGCCATACTTATCCCTGCCGCCGTCATGAAATTCCCTCGTTGAGCGGGTGAAGATTAATCATCTTATTCCCCTCATTTTCCTGTTGACTCTTTAGCCAACATGCGGCATTTTCTATCTAGACGTCTAAACGTATAGACGCTCATCAAGATGAAAAAAACAGTGATTGATAAGAGGTGAGCAGGGTATGAGCTTTTTCCACGCAAACCAGCGGGAAGCGCTGAATCAGAGTCTGGCGGAGTTGAACGGCCAGATTAACGTATCATTCGAGTTCTTCCCGCCGCGCACCAGCGAGATGGAAGAGACCCTGTGGCAGTCGATCGATCGTCTGAGCATCCTCAAACCCAAATTCGTTTCCGTCACCTACGGCGCCAACTCCGGCGAGCGCGATCGCACCCACAGCATCATCAAGGGGATCAAGGAGCGCACCGGCCTGGAGGCGGCGCCGCACCTGACCTGCATCGACGCCAGCCCGGCGCAGCTGCGCGACATCGCGGCCGATTATTGGAACAGCGGCATTCGCCATATCGTGGCGCTGCGCGGCGATCTGCCGCCGGGCGGCGGCAAGCCGGACATGTACGCGACCGATCTGGTGGCGCTGCTGAAAGACGTGGGCGACTTCGACATTTCCGTCGCCGCCTACCCGGAAGTGCACCCGGAGGCGAAGAGCGCCCAGGCCGATTTAATCAACCTGAAGCGCAAGATCGACGCCGGCGCCAGCCGCGCCATCACCCAGTTCTTCTTCGACGTTGAGAGCTACCTGCGCTTCCGCGACCGCTGCGTCGCCGCCGGTATCGACGTGGAAATCGTGCCGGGCATTCTGCCGGTGTCCAACTTCAAGCAGCTGCAGCGCTTCGCCACCATGACCAACGTGCGGGTGCCAAGCTGGATGACCAGCATGTTCGAAGGGCTGGACGACGATGCGGAGACTCGCAAAATGGTCGGCGCCAACATCGCCATGGACATGGTGAAGATCCTCAGCCGCGAAGGGGTGAAAGATTTCCACTTCTATACGCTGAATCGCGCCGAGATGAGCTACGCCATCTGCCACACGCTGGGCGTGCGCCCGGTGGCAGCCGCCTGACAGGCCTGTTCCATTGAAAAAGGGCGTCGCTTACCGCGGCGCCCTTTTTTGTGGGGGAAAGGCATAAAAAAACGGCCCCGATAAACGGGGCCGCGATGAGGCTCGCTAGCCGGTGTTGCGCATCCCGGCGGCGACGCCGGCGATGGTGACCATCAGCGCCTGCTCGACGCGGGCGTCCGGCTGCTCCTGCTGACGCGAACGGTGCAGCAGCTCGGCCTGCAAGACGTTCAGCGGGTCGGTATAAACGTTGCGCAGCGCGATGGATTCGGCGATCCACGGCAGGTCTTCCATCAGGTGGGCATCGTTGGCGATGGTCAGCACCACCTTGATGTCGCTTTCCAGCTGATCGCGCAGCTGTTGGCCCAGCGGCCACAGCGATTTATCCACCAGGCGCTGATCGTAGTATTCCGCCAGCCACAGGTCGGCCTTGGCGAACACCATTTCCAGCATGGCGATGCGGGTGGAGAAGAACGGCCAGTCGCGACACATCGCCTCCAGTTCCGCCTGTTTGCCGGCTTTCACCGCCTCCTGCAATCCGGCGCCGGCGCCGAGCCAGGCCGGCAGCATCAGGCGGTTCTGCGTCCAGGCGAAGATCCACGGAATGGCGCGCAGGCTCTCTACGCCGCCGTTCGGCTTGCGTTTGGCCGGGCGTGAGCCCAGCGGCAGTTTACCCAGCTCCAGCTCCGGCGTAGCCGCGCGGAAGTAAGGCACGAAGTCCGGGTTTTCACGCACGTAGCCGCGATACATCCGGCAGGAGGTGTCTGACAGATCGTCCATCAGCGCCCGCCATTCTTTCTTCGGTTCCGGCGGCGGCAGCAGGTTGGCCTCGAGGATCGCGCCGGCATACAGCGCCAGGCTGCTGATGGTGACTTCAGGCAGGCCGAATTTGAAGCGGATCATCTCGCCCTGTTCGGTGACGCGCAGGCCGCCCTTCAGGCTGCCCGGCGGCTGCGACAGCAGCGCCGCATGCGCCGGTGCGCCGCCGCGGCCGATGGAACCGCCGCGGCCGTGGAACAGCGTCAGCGCCACGCCGGCCTTTTCACAGGTTTTGATCAGCGCGTCCTGCGCGCGGTACTGCGCCCAGGAAGCGGCCATCACACCGGCGTCTTTCGCCGAGTCGGAGTAGCCGATCATTACCATCTGTTTGCCCTGAATAAAGCCGCGATACCAGTCAATGTTCAGCAACTGAGTCATCACGTCGTCGGCGTTGTTCAGATCGTCGAGGGTTTCGAACAGCGGAGCGACCGGCAGCGCGAACGGGCAACCGGCCTCTTTCAGCAGCAGGTGCACCGCCAGCACGTCGGAAGGCGTGCGCGCCATCGAAATCACGTAGGCGGCGATCGAGCCCTGCGGCGCTTCGGCGATCACCCGGCAGGTTTCCAGCACTTCCTGCGTGTCGGCGCTCGGTTGCCATTTCAGCGGCACCAGCGGGCGTTTGGAGTTCAGTTCGCGGATCAGGAACGCCTGTTTATCGGCTTCCGACCAGCTTTCATAGTCGCCCAGCCCCAGGTAGCGGGTCAGCTCGGCGATGGCCTCGGTATGGCGGGTGCTTTCCTGGCGCACGTCGATGCGCACCAGCGGCACGCCGAAGCAGCGCACGCGGCGCAGGGTATCCAGCAGCTGACCGTTGGCGATGATGCCCATGCCGCAGGCCTGCAGCGATTGGTAGCAGGCATACAGCGGCTCCCACAGCTGCTCGTTGTTCACCAGCAGGTCGTGCGGCTTCAGCACGCGTTCGCCCTTCAGGCGGCCTTCCAGATAGGCCTGGGAGCTCATCAGCTGGCTGCGCAGCTGCTTCATGATTTCGCGGTACGGTTCCTGCACCTCGTCACCGCCGGCGCGGGCGCGCAGCTCCGGGGTACATTCGGTCATCGACAGCTCGGAGACCAGCACCTGAATATCGCGGGTGAACAGGTCGCAGGCTTTCCAGCGGCTGAGCAGCAGCACATGGCGGGTAATTTCGGCGGTCACGTTCGGGTTGCCGTCGCGGTCGCCGCCCATCCAGGAGGTGAAGCGCACCGGCACCGCTTCCGCCGGCAGGCTGTAATCGATGGAGTTTTCCAACTGCTCGTTGAACTCGCGCAGGAACGCCGGCACGCCTTCCCACAGGCTGTTTTCCACCACCGCGAAGCCCCATTTGGCTTCGTCGATCGGGGAAGGGCGATGTTTGCGAATTTCATCGGTGTGCCACGACTGGGCCACCAACTGGCGCAGGCGGCGCATGATCTTGTTGCGCTCGTAGTCGGCCAGATCGTTGTGATCGAGCTGGCTGAGACAGGTGTTGACCTCCACCAGCTTGTGGATCAGGGTGCGGCGGGTGATCTCCGTCGGGTGCGCCGTCAGCACCAGCTCGATGGAAAGTTGCGACACCGCGTGCTGCAGCTCTTTGTCGCTGAGCTTTTTGTCTTTGAGGCGGCTGAACAGCTGGGCCAGCGCTTCCGGGTTGCTGGCGGCCTCGCCGTTGGGCGAAATGCTGTGGTACTGCTCGGCGACGTTGGTCAGGTTGAGGAACTGGCTGAAGGCGCGCGCCACCGGCAGCAGCTCGTCGTTGGACAGGTTCTGCAGGGTGGAGAGCAGCTCCTGGCGATGCGCTTCGTTGCCGGCGCGTGAAGATTTGGAAAGCTTACGGATGGTCTCAACGCGATCGAGAATATGCTCGCCCAGCGCTTCTTTGATGGTATCGCCGAGCAATTTGCCGAGCATACTGACATTACTGCGCATTGCCGAATATTGTTCGTTCATATAACCCCTGACCCAGTTCTGTATGATTTTTATCTTGTAAATAAATTTCACGCGTCAGGCGCAGACCGCCTGCCTGATCACATCGCGTTCCTGTCCAATCGTCAATTGACACTATTTTTAGCAAAAAAACATCAAAATCGGCGTATTTTCTGAAATTTAATTACGCCGCATCGGTTATCAGCGTGGCTTATTTCGCCGTTTTCTACTTATTTTGAGTTAGGGGAAGCATAGCGCGTTTCCCCTGTTAAATGTCGGGTTTACTGCCGGCAAAAGTGATTGACCAGCTGGCCCAGCAGTTTGCGCGTCGGTTCGATAAACGCGGTGTCGATGTATTCGTCCGGCTGGTGGGCCTGATCGATGGAACCGGGCCCGAGCACCAACGTCGGGCAGACCTGCTGTACGAACGGCGCTTCGGTGCAGTAGTTGACCACCTCCGTGCGGGTGCCCAGCAGCTCCTCGATCACCGCCACCATGCGGTGGTCGGTCGGGCATTCGTAACCCGGCACCGACGCGTGCAGCTCTTCGATGGTCAGGCGGCCCGGCCAGCGTTGGCTCACCGGCTCCAATGCCTGATGCATCAGCTCGTTGATGTTGTCTAGCGTCATGCCAGGCAGCGGGCGGATATCCAGGTGCAGCTCGCAGCAGGCGCAGATGCGGTTGGCCGCGTCGCCGCCGCTGATATGGCCGAAGTTCATGGTGGGATAAGGCACGGCGAACGCCGGATTGTTGTAGCGCTCCTGCAGGGTTTTGCGCAGCTCCATCAGGCGGCCGATGGATTCGTGCATCAGATCGATGGCGTTGACGCCGCGCGCCGGATCGCTGGAGTGGCCGGACTGGCCGACGATGCGAATGGCGTTGGCCATGTGGCCCTTGTGCGCACGCACCGGCTGCAGCGAGGTCGGTTCGCCGATGATGGCGAAATCCGGACGAATGGCGGTGGAAGCGGCGAAATAACGCGCGCCGGCCATCGTCGTTTCTTCATCTGCGGTAGCCAGAATGTACAGCGGCTTGGTCAATTTGCTCGCGTCGATGTCGCGCACCGCATCCAGAATAAAGGCGAAGAAGCCTTTCATGTCGGCGGTGCCCAGGCCGTAGAGCTTGTTGTCGTGCTCGGTCAGGGTGAAGGGATCGCGCGTCCAGCGGCCTTCGTCGTAAGGCACCGTATCGGTATGGCCGGCCAGCAGCAGGCCGCCGCTGCCTTCGCCGATGCTGGCCAGCAGGTTGAATTTGTGGCGCGATTCCGGCACCGGCTGCACGTCGACGCGAAAGCCCAGGTCGGCAAACCAGCCGGCCAGCAAGTTGATTAACGCCTCATTGCTCTGATCGAGGCCGGCATCGGTGGCGCTGATCGACTTCGTTGCGATCAACGCCCGGTACAGCTCAATAAATGGAGGTAATTTCATCTTCACTGTTGACAGCCTTTGGTTAGGATAGTATCAATATTCATGCATTTATTTTGAATAAAAATACAGTAAGCCGACGCGTAAGGGAACCCGATACCCGGATGTTTATAAAAGCATCAACGCCAGGCTCCGTGGGTGAACGGCGCAACAACGCTGGCTAGCCCTGTTACCTGGGTCGCAAGCGACCGCACGTCAGTTTAGAAGGTGAAAGGCCACATGTTGAATACGCTGATCGTTGGTGCCAGCGGTTACGCCGGAGCGGAGCTCACGGCTTACCTGAATCGCCACCCACACATGAACATAACCGCTTTAGCGGTTTCAGCGCAAAGTGCAGATGCAGGAAAGTTGCTTTCCGATCTCCATCCCCAGTTGAAAGGCATCGTCGATCTGCCGCTGCAGCCGTTGACCGACGTCGCCAAGGCGGCGCAGGGCATCGACGTGGTGTTCCTCGCCACCGCTCATGAAGTCAGCCACGATATCGCACCGGCCTTCCTGGCGGCGGGCTGCGTGGTGTTCGACCTGTCGGGCGCCTTCCGCGTGCAGGACGCCGATTTTTATAGCCAGTACTACGGTTTCGAGCATCAGCATGGCGCCCTGCTGGAGCAGGCGGTGTACGGCCTGGCGGAATGGCAGAGCGACAAGATTAAACAGGCGCAGCTGATTGCCGTGCCGGGCTGTTACCCGACGGCGGCGCAGCTGGCGCTGAAACCGTTGATCGAAAAACAGCTGCTGAACCTCGACCAGTGGCCGGTGATTAACGCCACCAGCGGCGTCAGCGGCGCCGGGCGCAAGGCCAGCATGACCACCAGCTTCTGCGAAGTGAGCCTGCAGCCATACGGTATTTTCACCCACCGGCACCAGCCGGAGATCGCCGCGCACCTGGGCGTGCCGGTCATCTTTACGCCGCACCTGGGCAACTTCCCGCGCGGCATCCTTGAAACCATCACCTGCCGCCTGAAGGCCGGCGTGACCGCGCAGGACGTGGCCGCCGCCTATCATGCCGCCTATGACGACAAGCCGCTGGTGCGGCTGTACGACCAGGGCGTGCCGGCGCTGAAAGCGGTGGTGGGGCTGCCGTTCTGCGACATTGGCTTTGCGGTGCAGGGCGAGCATCTGATCGCCGTGGCGGTGGAAGACAACCTGCTGAAAGGCGCGGCGGCACAGGCGGTGCAATGCCTGAATATCCGTTTCGGCTTCCCGGAAACCCAGTCACTCCTTTAAACCAGCGTGAGTAAACAGCAATGAACCCGTTAATTATCAAGTTAGGTGGCGTGTTATTAGACAGTGAAGAAGCGCTGGAGCGCCTGTTTACCGCGCTGGACAGCTACCGGCAGCAGCATCAGCGCCCGCTGGTGATCGTGCACGGCGGCGGCTGCGTGGTGGACGAACTGATGAAGCAACTCTCTTTGCCGGTGGTGAAAAAGAACGGCCTGCGGGTCACGCCGGCCGATCAGATCGACATCATCACCGGCGCGCTGGCCGGCACCGCCAACAAAACGCTGCTGGCGTGGGCGATTAAACACCAAATCAACGCCGTCGGCCTGAGCCTGGCGGACGGCGGCAGCGCAGTCGTGACCCCACTCGATCCGGCATTGGGCCACGTCGGCAACGCGCAGCCCGGTTCCCCCGCGCTGCTCAATATCCTGCTGAGCGCCGGCTACCTGCCGGTTGTCAGCTCCATCGGCATCACCGCCGATGGGCAGTTAATGAACGTGAACGCCGATCAGGCGGCGACGGCGCTGGCGGCGACGCTGGGGGCGGATCTGATCCTGCTGTCGGACGTCAGCGGCATCCTCGACGGCAAGGGGCAACGCATTGCGGAAATGACGGCGCAAAAAGCGGAACAACTGATCGCGCAAGGCATTATCACCGATGGTATGGTGGTGAAGGTGAATGCGGCGCTCGACGCTGCCCGCACCCTCGGCCGCCCGGTGGATATCGCCAGCTGGCGCCATGCCGATCAGCTTCCTGCTTTGTTTAACGGTGTGTCGATTGGCACCCGGATCCTCGCTTAATTTTAGAATTAGAAAGGAATAGATCATGCAAAACCAAGGCATCAAAAAAATCGTTCTGGCGTACTCCGGCGGCCTGGATACCTCGGCCATCATTCCATGGCTGAAAGAGAACTACGGCGGCTGTGAAGTGGTGGCGTTCGTGGCGGACATCGGTCAGGAGCGCAGCGATCTGGAAGGCGTGGAGCAAAAAGCCCTGCAGTCCGGTGCCTCTGAATGTCACGTGGTCGATCTGCGTGAAGAATTTATCCGCGATTACGTTTATCCGGTGCTGCAAACCGGCGCCCTGTACGAGGGCAGCTACCTGCTGGGCACCTCGATGGCGCGGCCGATCATCGCCAAGGCGCAGGTCGAGCTGGCGTTGAAAGTGGGCGCCGACGCGCTGTGCCACGGTGCGACCGGCAAAGGCAACGATCAGGTGCGTTTCGAGACCACCTACACCGCGCTGGCGCCGCAGCTGAAAGTGGTGGCGCCGTGGCGTGAGTGGAACCTGCGTTCCCGTGAAGCGCTGCTGGATTACCTGAAAGAGCGCAACATCCCGACCACCGCGTCGCTGGAGAAGATCTACAGCCGCGATGAAAACGCCTGGCACATCTCCACCGAAGGCGGCGTGCTGGAAAGCCCGTGGAATGCGCCGAACAAAGATTGTTGGGTATGGACCGTCGATCCGCAGGAAGCGCCGGACCAGCCTGAGCAGGTGACCGTGACCGTTGAGAAAGGCCGCGTTGTGGCGGTTAACGGTAAAGCGCTGTCGCCGTACCAGTGCCTGGAAACCCTGAACGCGCTGGGCGCCAAACACGGCGTCGGCCGTATCGACATCGTGGAAAACCGCCTGGTGGGCATCAAATCCCGCGGCTGCTATGAAACCCCGGGGGGCACCATCATGGTGGCGGCGCTGCGCGCCGTCGAGCAGTTGGTGCTGGACCGCGACAGCTTCAAATGGCGCGAGCAGCTGGGCCTGGAGATGTCTTATGTGGTGTACGACGGCCGCTGGTTCGCGCCGCTGCGCCGCTCGCTGCAGGCCTCTGCCGAAGCATTGGCTGAAGAGGTAAACGGTGAAGTGGTGCTGCAGCTGTACAAAGGCCAGGTGACGGCGATCCAGAAAAAATCCGCCAACAGCCTGTACTCCGAAGAGTTCGCCACCTTCGGCGAAGACGAAGTTTACGATCACAGCCACGCGGGCGGCTTTATCCGCCTGTTCTCTCTGTCTTCACGCATCCGCGCGTTGAACGAGAAAAAGAATAAATAATCGATTGGCGTGACTCTGCAAGGGCGCAGCATGCTGCGCCCTTTCGCATAAAAATTCAGGAGTAAGATATGGCACTTTGGGGCGGACGGTTCACTCAGGCGGCGGATCAGCGGTTCAAGCAACTCAACGATTCGCTGCGGTTCGATTATCGCCTGGCGGAGCAGGATATCGTGGGCTCGGTGGCCTGGTCGAAGGCGCTGGTGACCGTTAACGTGTTGACGGCAACGGAGCAACAGCAGCTGGAGCAGGCGCTGAATGCGCTACTGACGGAGGTCCAGGCCGATCCTTTGGCGATCGTCCAAAGCGATGCCGAAGACATCCACAGCTGGGTGGAGCAGAAGCTGATCGAGAAGGTCGGCGATTTGGGCAAGAAGCTGCACACCGGCCGCAGCCGCAACGATCAGGTCGCGACCGATCTGAAGCTGTGGTGCAAACAGCAAGTCGGCGATCTGCATCAGGCGATCGTCCAGCTGCAGCAGGCGCTGGTGGAGACCGCCGAAGCCAACCAGGATGCGGTGATGCCGGGGTATACCCACCTGCAACGCGCGCAGCCGGTGACTTTCGCGCACTGGTGCCTGGCCTATGTCGAGATGCTGGCGCGCGATGAGAGCCGCCTGCAGGATACCCTGAAACGGCTGGACGTCAGCCCGCTGGGCAGCGGCGCGCTGGCCGGCACCGCTTATCCTATCGATCGCGAGCAGCTGGCCGGCTGGCTGGGCTTCGCCTCGGCGACCCGCAACAGCCTGGACAGCGTATCCGATCGCGATCACGTGCTGGAGCTGCTGTCCAACGCCGCCATCAGCATGGTGCACCTGTCGCGCTTCGCCGAAGACCTGATCTTCTTCAACAGCGGTGAAGCGGCGTTTGTCGAGCTGTCCGACCGCGTGACCTCCGGTTCTTCGCTGATGCCGCAGAAGAAAAACCCGGACGCGCTGGAGCTGATCCGCGGCAAGTGCGGCCGCGTGCAGGGCGCGCTGACCGGCATGATGATGACGCTGAAAGGCCTGCCGCTGGCGTACAACAAAGACATGCAGGAAGATAAAGAAGGGCTGTTCGACGCGCTCGACACCTGGATGGACTGCCTGCAGATGGCGGCGCTGGTGCTGGACGGCATTCAGGTGAAGCGCCCGCGCTGCCAGGAAGCGGCGGAGCAGGGCTATGCCAACGCCACCGAACTGGCGGATTACCTGGTCGCCAAGGGCGTGCCGTTCCGCGAGGCGCACCATATCGTCGGCGAGGCGGTGGTAGAAGCGATTCGCCAGGGCAAACCGCTGGAAGCGTTGCCGCTGGCGGACTTGCAGCAGTTCAGCGCGACGATCGGCGACGACGTTTACCCGATCCTGGCCTTGCAATCCTGCCTGGACAAGCGTGCGGCCAAAGGCGGCGTCGCGCCGCAGCAGGTGGCCGCGGCAATCGCCGCAGCGAAACAGCGTTTGGCTTGACGACGACAAGGGCGGCCCGGTGCCGCCCTTGAACCTCTACCCCGCCAGGCGTGCGCACAGATAACGGTTCAGGCTCACGCCTTCCTCCATCGCGCCGATCGCCAGCCGCCGATGCTGTTCCGGCGTCATGCGCAACACCAGTTTTCCGCTGAAGTTCTTTTCCGCCAGCGCCTGCGGCGGCGTTTCACCTTGCGCCAACATATCGTCGATCGTTTCGCTCACCACTTTTTCGATACCCTCCAGCGCGCCGGTACGCGTGGCCGCCAGCCAGGACAACGAGGGGAATTCGGCGCACAGCCCGACATATTCACGATCTTCCGCTGACCAGGTGATGCGATAGGTATAGTGTTCATGCTTTTCCATGTTCTTCCTCCATTCTGGCTCCCTGCTTTATTCTAGTATCGTTATTGGTATCACTTCAATGTCGAAGCATAAAAAATGAACGCAGAAGGGCCGTGAGGCAAGAGGAGGGAGGAAAATGTGGAAAGTGCTGCGCAAAAAAACCGGGCCTGAAGGCCCGGTGGGGATGAACGGAGAATGAGAGGTTATTCGCCCGGGCAGCGCTGGCAGCGCTCGATTTCGGCCGTGCCGAGTTTGAGCTTCGCCTGCAGGTCACGCAGCGCGGTGCGCAAGCCTTCCTCGATCACCGGGTGATAGAACGGCATGTCCAGCATCTGATCGACGGTCATCTGTTGCTGATGCGCCCAGGCCAACAGGTGCGCGATGTGCTCGGCGTCCGGGCCGATCATTTCCGCGCCGAGGAAACGGCCGGTGCCTTGCTCGCCGTAGACGTGCAGAATGCCTTTGTTGCGCAGCATCACCCGCGAGCGGCCCTGATTCTCAAACGAGACCTGGCCCACTTCAAAGCAGCCGCAGGCGCTGAACTTCTCGCTCAGCTCGCGGAAGGTCGAGCCGACCATGGCGATCTGCGGATCGGAGAACACCACTGAAATCGCGCTGCGGCGCAGGCCCGGATTGATCTCCGGGAAACTGCCGGCGTTGGCGCCGGCGATGCGCGCCTGATCGCTGGCCTCATGCAGCAGCGGCAGCTGGTTGCTGGCGTCGCCGGCGATGAAAATATGCGGCACGCTGGTTTGCATCGTCAGGCGGTCGGCCAACGGCACTCCTCGGGCGTCGAGCTGTAAGCCGGTGTTTTCGAGGCCCAGCCGATCGACGTTGGGGCGGCGGCCGGTGGCGGCCAGCACGTAGTCCACCAGGATCTCCTGCGGTTGGCCCTGCAGATCCCGATAGCGGATAAATACGCGGTCGCCTTCGCGCTGCATCATCTCTACCTTCACGTCGGCGTCGAGATAGAACTCTTCCCCCAGCGCGTTGGCGGCGTAGTCGCGCACGGCGCTGTCGGTCAGCGGCCCGACGGCGCCGCCGATGCCGAAGACCTTGGTGTCGACACCGAGGCGGTGCAGCGCTTGCCCCAGCTCGAGCCCGATGACGCCAGGGCCGAATACCGCTACGGACTGCGGCAAATCATCCCAGTTGAACAGATCGTCGTTGACGATCAGACGATCGCCCAGTTCGTTCCACGGCGCCGGCCAGCTGGGGCGGGAACCGGTGGCGATCACGATGCGCTGCGCCACGATGCGCGTATGCTCGTCGACCTGCAGCGTGTTGTCGTCGATAAAGCGGGCATAGCCCTGAATTTTATCGCCGGCCGGGATCTCGTCCACGCCTTCCAGCACGAAGCCGACGAAGCGATCGCGTTCGCGTTTGACGCGCGCCATCACTTCGCGCCCGTCGATGCGGGTTGTACCGGTTGGGTGCACGCCAAAGCCCGGCGCGCGTTCGATTTGATGTACCGCTTCGGCAGCGGCGATCAGCAACTTGGATGGCATGCAGCCAACGCGCGCACAGGTGGTGCCGTAAGGCCCGCCTTCGATCATCACCACGCTGGGGGTAGACAGTTTGGCCGCGCGATAGGCGCCGAGCCCTGCGGTGCCGCCGCCGATGACCGCAACATCAACGTTCAACAGTTTCATATCCGCTCCTGAAAGGTAAAAAAAGGGCGGGCCGTAGCCCGCCAAAGTTCACGTTGGCTTTGTTATTACTTATTAAGCTGACAGGAAAGTTTCCAGATCGTCGCTGCCGCCGATGTGACGGCCGCCGATGAACACTTGCGGCACCGTGGCGCGGCCGCTGACGGCGCGCAGGCTGACGGTGGTGGCGTCTTTGCCCAGTACGATCTCTTCATACTGAATGCCGCGCTCTTGCAGCATTTGCTTGGCTTTGGCGCAGAATGGGCAGCCCGGCTTGGTGAACAGGGAGACCGACTCCTGCACTTTGAATTCCGGCGCCAGGTATTTCAGCATGGTGTCGGCGTCGGACACTTCAAACGGGTCGCCCGGCTTGTTCGGTTCGACGAACATTTTCTCGACCACGCCGTCGCGCACCAGCATCGAGTAGCGCCATGAACGCGGGCCAAAGCCCAGATCCGCTTTCTCGACCAGCATGTTCATGCCTTTGGTGAATTCACCGTTGCCGTCCGGCACGAAGGTGATGTTTTCCGCATGTTGATCGGCTTTCCAGGCGTTCATCACGAAGGTATCGTTCACCGAGACGCACAGAATGCCGTCGACGCCGTGCTGCTTGAATACGCTGGACAGTTCGTTGTAGCGCGGCAGATGGCTCGAAGAACAGGTTGGCGTAAATGCGCCCGGCAGCGAGAACACGATAACGGTTTTGTTTTTGAACAGGTCATCAGTGGTCACATCAATCCATTGGTCGCCCTGACGGGTGTGGAAAGTAACCTGAGGAACTTTCTTGCCTTCTTGACTGGTAAACATTGATTAACCCCTTAATTAGCAAAATTAATTTTTAGCATTTAGCGCGATATCGCTTCGTTGGGACACATTATTGTCGCTGGGGGTTGATAGATCTAATCGCTCATTGCTATCTTATCTATCGCCATGAGCTATCATGGAATGGAGGGAAACAATGAATATTCGTGATTTAGAGTATCTGGTCGCCTTGGCCGAGCACCGGCACTTCCGCCGCGCGGCCGATTCATGCCATGTAAGCCAACCCACGCTGAGCGGGCAGATCCGCAAGCTGGAAGACGAGTTGGGCGTCATGCTGCTCGAGCGCACCAGCCGCAAGGTGCTGTTCACCCAGGCGGGTCTGCTGCTGGTGGAGCAGGCGCGTACCGTGCTGCGCGAAGTGAAAGTATTGAAGGAGATGGCCAGCCAGCAGGGCGAAGCCATGTCCGGGCCGCTGCACATCGGCCTGATCCCGACCGTGGGGCCTTATCTGCTGCCGCAGATCATCCCGACGCTGCACAAAACTTTCCCGAAACTGGAAATGTACCTGCACGAAGCGCAAACCCAGCAACTGCTGGCGCAACTCGACAGCGGCAAATTGGACTGCGCCATTCTGGCATTGGTGAAGGAAACCGAGGCGTTTATCGAAGTGCCTCTGTTCGATGAACCGATGAAGCTGGCGGTGTATTCCGATCACCCGTGGGCGCAGCGCGAGCGCGTGGCGATGCCGGATTTGGCGGGAGAGAAGCTGCTGATGCTGGAGGATGGGCACTGCCTGCGCGATCAGGCGATGGGCTTCTGCTTCCAGGCGGGCGCGGACGAAGATACCCACTTCCGCGCCACCAGTCTGGAAACGCTGCGCAATATGGTCGCGGCCGGCAGCGGCATTACCCTGCTGCCGTCACTGGCGGTGCCGCCGCAGCGCGAACGCGACGGCGTCTGCTATCTGGATTGCTACAAGCCGGAACCGAAGCGCACCATCGCGTTGGTGTATCGCCCCGGTTCCCCACTGCGCAGCCGTTATGAGCAGTTGGCCGAAGCGATCCGCGAGCACATGCAGGGCTACATCGACAACGCGTTAAAACAGGCGGTTTAAGCCGTTAAGCGCCGCCACCCGGTAGGCTTCGGCCATGGTCGGATAGTTGAAGGTCGTATTAACGAAATACTCGATAGTATTGCCTTCACCTTTCTGTTCCATGATCGCCTGACCGATGTGGATGATCTCCGCCGCACGCTCGCCGAAGCAGTGGATCCCGAGGATCTGCAGGGTGTCGCGATGGAACAGGATCTTCAGGCTGCCTACGTTCATCCCGGCGATCTGCGCGCGCGCCAGATGCTTGAACTGGGCGCGGCCCACTTCATACGGCACCTTCATCGCCGTCAGTTCCTGCTCGGTTTTGCCGACGGAGCTGATTTCCGGAATGGTGTAGATGCCGGTCGGGATATCTTCGATTAGGTGACCGCTGGCTTCGCCGGAAGCGATCGCCTGCGCGGCGATGCGGCCCTGATCGTAGGCGGCGGAAGCCAGGCTCGGATAGCCGATCACGTCACCGACCGCATAGATGTGCGACAGCGCGGTTTGGTACATGCTGTTCACCTTCAGTAGCCCGCGGCTGTCCGATTCCAGGCCGACGTTTTCCAACCCCAGCGAATCTGTGTTGCCGGTACGGCCGTTGGCGTACAGCAGGCAGTCCGCTTTCACCTTCTTGCCGGACTTCAGGTGCACGATCACGCCGTCTTCGGTGCCTTCAATCTTCTCGAACTCCTCGTTGTGGCGGATCACCACGCCGTTGTTCCAGAAGTGGTAAGAGAGCGAATCCGACATCTCCTGATCGAGGAATGCCAGCAGGCGATCGCGGGTGTTGATCAGATCGACCTTGACGTTCAGACCGCGGAAGATAGACGCGTATTCGCAGCCGATCACCCCGGCGCCGTAAATGATCACGTGGCGCGGTTCATGGCTCAGCTCGAGAATGGAATCGCTGTCGTAGATGCGCGGGTGATTGAAATCGACGCTGGCCGGGTGATAAGGGCGCGAGCCGCAGGCGATCACGATGTGGTCGGCGCGGATGGTGTCCTGGGTGCCGTCCATGTAGCTGACGCTGACGGTGTTGGCGTCGATGAAGCGCGCGTCGCCGGCGAACAGTTTGCACTGGTTCCGCTCATAGAACCCTTGGCGCATGCGGGTTTGCTGGCTGATGACGTTATCGGCGTGGCGTAAAATGTCAGGGAAGGTCGCGCTGAGCGTGCGCGAGTTGTTGTAAAGCGGGTTCTGGTTGAATTCGATAATGCGGCTGACGGCGTGGCGGAGGGCTTTGGAAGGGATGGTGCCCCAGTGGGTACATCCGCCGCCTACGTTGTTGTACCGTTCGATAACGGCCACGCGGGCGCCCTGTTTCACCAGCCCCATGGCGGCACCTTCACCACCAGGGCCCGAGCCAATCACAATGGCATCAAATTGATAGTGCTGTTGCATGTAGGAGAGACCTGTTTTTTATACAAGATTACAACGGTATCTTAACATCATAGCGCTGCTCACCCAATCACCATTAGGCTTTTTGAGGCAAAGCACAATCGGCTCAGGGCGGAAGTGTGATAGAGCGCGTTAGTATAAATGCTGTTGCAATAAAATTTGCTATATTGCCGAGTCTAGGGCGTTAGACTGAGAGAATGGAACCTATCCGGATATGCATATGGGCGTCAGAGCACAACAAAAAGAACGGACTCGTCGTTCCCTGATCGAAGCCGCATTCAGCCAGCTGAGCGCCGAACGCAGCTTCGCCAGCCTGAGCCTGCGGGAAGTTTCACGCGAGGCGGGCATCGCGCCCACATCGTTTTACCGCCATTTCCGCGATGTGGATGAGCTGGGGCTGACCATGGTGGACGAAAGCGGCCTGATGCTGCGTCAGTTGATGCGCCAGGCGCGCCAACGCATCGCCAAGGGCGGCAGCGTGATCCGCACCTCGGTGTCCACCTTTATGGAATTTATCGGCAACAACCCGAACGCCTTCCGCCTGCTGCTGCGCGAGCGCTCCGGCACGTCGGCGGCATTCCGTGCGGCGGTGGCGCGCGAGATCCAGCATTTCATCGCCGAACTGGCGGACTACCTCGAGTTGGAAAACCACATGCCGCGCAGCTTTACCGAAGCGCAGGCGGAGGCGATGGTCACCATCGTGTTCAGCGCCGGCGCGGAAGCGCTGGATATCGACGTCGAGCAGCGGCAGCAGCTGGAAGAGCGGCTGGTGCTGCAGCTGCGGATGATCTCCAAAGGGGCGTATTACTGGTATCGCCGCGAACAAGAAAAAGCTTCTGTGTCCCACGTATAAAAAAGGTAAAAAATGATGGAAAAACCAGGCCGTGAAAATGGCACCTTACTGCTGGCGTTGATTGCCGGCCTTTCGATCAACGGTTCGTTTGCCGCGCTGTTCAGCTCGGTGGTGCCGTTTTCGATCTTCCCGCTGATTGCGTTGGTGCTGGCGGTGTACTGCCTGCATCAGCGTTACCTGAACCGCGCTATGCCGGACGGCATGCCGAAGCTGGCGGCGGCCTGTTTCCTGCTGGGGCTGCTGATGTACAGCGCCATCGTGCGCGCCGAATACCCGCAGATCGGTTCCAACTTCCTGCCGTCGGTGATCTGCGTGGCGTTGGTGCTGTGGATCGGGATGAAACTGAAGGCGCGCAAGGCGCCGGATGCGCCGACTCAAGAGTCGTAATGAAACGGGGCGCCATGATGGCGCCCCTGTCGTATCAGCGGTGCTTTTCCAGCAGCACGCCGCATTCCATGTGATGGGTATACGGGAACTGATCGAACAGCGCCAGGCGGCTGACCCGGTGCGTGGCCTGCAGCGTTTCCAGGTTGGCGCACAGCGTTTCCGGATTGCATGAGATATACAGAATGCGCGGGTAGGCCTGCACCATCTTCACCGTTTCCTCGTCCAGCCCGCTGCGCGGCGGATCGACGAAAATCGTCTCGCAGTTGTAGCCGCTCAGATCGATGCCTTTCAATCGGTTGAATTCGCGCACCCCGTTCATCGCCTGGGTGAAGTCTTCCGCCGCCATGCGGATGATCTGCACATTGTCGATATGGTTGGCAGCGATGTTGTATTGCGCCGCCGCCACCGACGGTTTGGCGATCTCGGTCGCCAGCACGCGCTCGAAATTGCGCGCCAGCGCCAGCGAGAAGTTGCCGTTGCCGCAATACAGCTCCAGCAAATCGCCTTTGGAACCGGCGGTCACCGCCAGCGCCCATTCCAGCATCTGCACGTTCATGGCCGCGTTGGGCTGAGTAAAGCTGTTTTCCACCTGGCGGTAGATCATGTCGCGGCCGGCGACCGGCAGTACTTCGTCAACATAATCCTGGTCGAGCATGATTTTGGTCTTCGACGCCCGGCCGATCAGCTGCAGGTCGAAACCCTGCGCGCGCAGATCGTCACGCAGCTGCTCGGCGCGCCGTTGCCAAACGTCATCCAGCTTGCGGTGGTACAGCAGCGAGGCGATGATTTTGCCGCTTTGCGTCGACAGATAATCGATCTGGAACAGCTTGTGACGCAGGATCGGTTCCGGTTTCAGCGCGGCGATCAGGGCGCTCATCAGGCGGTTGATCAGTTCGCTGGCGGCCGGGAAACGATCGACGCGAATACGCTGCTTGGTCTGCTGATCGAACATGATGTGGTACATGTCGTCCGCGTCGTGCCAGATGCGGAATTCGGCGCGCATGCGGTAGTGGTCGACTGGCGAGCGGAACACTTCCGGCTCGGGCGCCGCGAACGGTGACATCAACGTCTTCAGGCGGGCGACTTTCTCCGCCAGTTGGTCATCGTAACGTTCAATAGGCAAATTCTCGGGCGTCATGTGTGTCTTCTCGTCAGGCAAATTTGATCAGCGGGGATTGTAGGGAATCAGCCCGTGAAGTCCAGTTTTGTCGCGTTTATTATTTGTAACATTAGTAGCAGTCTAGACATCTATTTTCATTGATCGTAGCATTGCCGTCCGGCCTCAGCAGCGAGTGAAAAGGGAATCCGGTGTGAATCCGGAGCTGACGCGCAGCGGTAAGGGGAAGTCACGGCGATAGCGTTTCGACGCAGACACTGTCCATTGCAGGATGGGAAGTCATCGCCCGTTGCCGGTCGCGCCCCGCGGCCTGCAAATCCCAAGCCCGAAGACCTGCCGGTGTTACGTCGCAATGTCCGTGGCCGTCGCGAACTATCGGCCATGATCCTGCGGCATCCGCCAATTAAGTTTGGATGCTTTTCTCATGACAATTACAAAAAATACGCTGCTGGCGGTGGTTTCCTCCGTCACGGCTTTTTCTGGATGGGCGCAAGACAACACCACAACCACGAATGGCGATAACCTGGTGGTGACCGCCAACCGTTTCCCGCAGCCGGTTTCTTCCGTGCTGGCGCCGACTTCCATCGTCACCCGCAACGATATCGATCGCTGGCAGGCCAAGAGCCTGACCGACGTGATGCGCCGCCTGCCGGGCGTGGATGTTGGCCAGAACGGCGGGCTGGGGCAAAAGAGCTCGCTGTTTATTCGCGGCACCAACTCCAGCCACGTGCTGGTGCTAATTGACGGCATTCGCCTTAATCAGGCGGGCGTCAGCGGCTCTTCCGATCTTAGCCAAATCCCAATTTCGCTGGTGCAGAAAGTCGAATACATCCGCGGCCCGCGCTCGGCGGTGTACGGCTCCGACGCCATCGGCGGCGTGGTCAACATCATTACCACCCGCGAAAAGAACGGCACGACGCTTTCCGCCGGCCTCGGCTCCAACGGCTATCAATCCTATGACGCGTCGACCCAACAGCAGCTGGGCGACAGCACCGTGGCGACGGTGGCGGGCGACTACACCTATACCAAAGGGTATGACGTGGTGGCCTATGGCAGTACCGGTATGCAAAGCCAGCAGGATCGCGATGGCTTTATGAGTAAATCGCTGTATGGTGCGCTTGAGCATCAGTTCAGCGAATCGGTCAGCGGTTTTGTACGTGGGTATGGCTACGACAACCGCACGGCGTACGATAGTTACTATTCCTCTCCGGCCAGCTCTCTGCTAGATACTCGCAAGCTGTACAGCCAAACCTGGGATACCGGATTGCGTTATAAAGAAGGCATTTACGCAACACAATTGACCGGCAGCTACAGCCATAGCAAGGATTACGATTACGATCCTCGCCGCGGTATGCATGACAGCTCGGCCAGCCTGGTGGATTCCGAACAGTACAACCTGCAGTGGGGCAATACGCTGCAGGTTGGACAGGGTACCGTAAGCTCTGGCGTCGACTGGCAGCAACAGAAAATCAAACCGGACTCCACCACCGTAAAGGGTGAAAAAAGCCAACGTGATGCAGGCATCTATCTGACCGCGCAGCAACTGGTTGGCCCGGTGACGCTGGAAGGCGCGGTTCGGGGTGACGATCATTCCGAGTTTGGCTGGCACGGCACCTGGCAAACCAGCGCGGCCTGGGAGTTCGTCGAGGGATACCGTTTTATCGCGTCGTATGGCACGGCGTTCAAAGCACCCAATATGGGCCAGCTATACGGCAACTTTGGCAATAACACCGATCTGAAGCCGGAAGAAAGCAAGCAGTGGGAAGGCGGTTTTGAAGGGCTGACCGGGCCGGTGACCTGGCGCATCTCCGGTTATCGCAACGACATCGACAATTTGATCGATTCGACGGGGGAAACCAACTACGTCTACTACAACGTGGGTAAGGCCACCATCAAAGGGATTGAAGCGACGGCGTCTTTTGATACCGGCCCGCTGACGCACCAGATTGGTTACGATTATGTCGATCCGCGTAACGCAAAAACTCACGAAGTGCTGCTGCGCCGCGCCAAACAGCAGGTGAAATATGAGCTGGACTGGCAGCTGTATGACTTTGACTGGGCGGTGACTTATCAATATCTGGGTCAACGTTATGACAAGGACTACAGTACCTATCCGGAGCAGAGCGTGAAACTCGGCGGCGTGAGCCTGTGGGATCTCGCAGTTTCGTATCCGGTCACATCTCATCTGACAGTTCGTGGTAGAATTGCCAACCTGTTTGATAAAGATTATGAGACGGCCTATGGCTACGCTACTCCAGGAAGAGAATACTACCTCACTGGAAGCTATACCTTCTAACAGCACCGCCACACCTCGCCCGACGGTGCTGGTTTTCGATTCCGGCGTCGGCGGGCTGTCGGTATATCAGGAGATTCGGCAGTTGCTGCCGGATCTCCACTATATATACGCTTTCGATAACGTGGCGTTCCCCTACGGTGAGAAGTCCGAAGAGTTTATCGTTGAGCGTGTGGTGGAGATTGTCGGCGCAGTGCAGCAGCGGCATCCTCTGGCGATTGTCGTCATTGCCTGCAACACCGCCAGCACCGTTTCCTTGCCGGCCCTGCGCGAGCGTTTCAGCTTCCCGGTCGTGGGCGTGGTGCCCGCCATCAAGCCTGCCGCCCGTCTTACCGTTAACGGCATCGTCGGCCTGTTGGCGACCCGCGGCACCGTACAACGCAGCTACACCCACGAACTGATTTCCCGTTTCGCTACCGACTGCAAGATTGAACTGCTGGGCTCTTCAGAGCTGGTGGAGTTGGCGGAGGCTAAGCTGCACGGCGAAGCCGTGCCGTTGCCGGTACTGAAGAAGATCCTGCATCCGTGGCTGAGCATGCGCGAGCCGCCGGATACCGTCGTGCTGGGCTGCACCCATTTCCCTCTATTAGCTGAAGAGCTGATGCAGGTGTTGCCGGAAGGCACCCGGCTGGTGGATTCCGGCGCGGCGATTGCCCGTCGTACCGCCTGGCTCATCTCGACGCAGGAAAATCTGGTCTCGAGCCAGGAAGAGAATCTGGCCTATTGCATGGCGTTGAATGAAGATACTGACGCTTTATTGCCCGTTTTGCAGAGCTACGGCTTTAAATCGTTGAAAAAACTGCCGCTTTAACGGTGTTTTGGTTAAACATTCAACGGTCGGAAAAAATATTGAAAATAGGGGTTGCGGCCTGCCGAGAACTCCCTATAATGCGCCTCCACTGACCGGGAAC
>OJVS01000041.1_pt1 | contig 98232 bp, 89 predicted proteins | sample 1600291 | NCBI WGS metagenome assembly OJVS01 (sample SAMN04436609, study PRJEB24849) | human gut metagenome | biome: human gut; feature: NICU; material: stool | host: Homo sapiens | place: USA: Saint Louis, MO | collected 2009-11-28
TCTGATAAATTGTTAAAGAGCAGTTGCGACGCGCTTTAGCGCTCTGTCGCGAGGTCCCGTATAATACGCTTTCCTCATGCAGAGTCAAGCGCTTATTTTGCTTTTCTCTGTCGGCTTTCAACGTCGATTTCCGTCGTTGAATCCTCCTGACCCGGCGGCTTGTTTGCCGTTGTTCCGTGTCAGTGGAGGCGCATTATAGGGAGTAATTCTGAGGTGACAAGGGGAAATTCAAAAAAACTTTTCAACCGTCTCTTTTTTCAACAATGCGGCGAGGAATGTCGCAAAAAACTGCCGTTTTGCTGTTTTAACCGACGAAACGGGACGCCTGGTGGCATACTGTTAGAGTAAAGAAAAGAAAGGAACGGCATTTATGTCTTTAAGCGCACAGCAACTGGCGGCACAAAAGAACATCTCCTGGGTACTGGCCGAGAAGCTCGCCCAAAAAATACTGACTGGCGAATATCAGCCGGAAAGCATTCTTCCCGGCGAGATGGAGTTGGGGGAGCAGTTCGGTGTGAGCCGTACCGCCGTCCGTGAAGCGGTGAAGACGCTAACGGCAAAAGGCATGTTGCTGCCCCGCCCTCGCATTGGCACCCGGGTGATGCCGCGCAGCAGCTGGAACTTCCTTGATAAGGAACTCCTGTCCTGGTGGCTAACAGAAGATAACTTCGAAGAAGTGGTGAGCCACTTTCTCGTCATGCGCAGCAGCCTAGAGCCACAAGCCTGTTTTCTCGCTGCCGCTAACGGCTCCGCAGAACAAAAAGCGCAGCTCAATACTTTAATGGAAGAGATGATTGCCTTGAAACGTCATTTTCAGCGCGATCGCTGGATAGATGTCGATATGGCCTGGCATGAACACATCTATGAAATGAGCGGTAATCCTTTCCTCAGCTCATTCGCTTCTTTATTTCATTCCGTCTACCACACCTACTTCACGTCGATTACGCAAAATGAAGTAGTGAAGCTGGATCTCCACCAGGCGATTGTCGATGCCATTCTCAACAGTGATGCGCCAGGTGCCTTGCTCGCCTGCCAGGCGTTGTTGAACGCCCCTCACCCCGTAAATCAATAACAAGGAATTGGCATGAGCAGAAAAAAAGGGCGCAGCATGGCCGGCCTGCCGTGGATCGCGGCGATGGCCTTCTTTATGCAGGCGCTGGATGCCACCATTCTTAACACCGCCCTCCCGGCTATTGCCCACAGTCTTAATCGTTCTCCCTTAGCGATGCAGTCGGCCATTATCAGCTATACGCTGACGGTAGCGATGCTGATCCCGGTCAGCGGCTGGCTGGCCGATCGCTTCGGCACGCGCCGGGTCTTTATCATCGCTGTTAGCTTGTTCACTTTGGGGTCTCTCGCCTGCGCGCTCTCCAGCTCATTAATGGAGCTGGTCATTTTTCGGGTGATTCAGGGGATCGGCGGGGCGATGATGATGCCGGTGGCGAGGCTGGCGCTGCTGCGCGCCTATCCCCGCAGCGAGCTGCTTCCGGTACTGAACTTTGTGACCATGCCAGGTCTGGTGGGGCCGATACTGGGCCCGGTGCTCGGCGGGGTGTTTGTCACCTGGGCCAGCTGGCATTGGATTTTCCTGATAAACATTCCCATCGGGGTGATTGGCATTCTGTATGCCCGCAAATTCATGCCAAATTTCACGACGCCGCGCAGGCGCTTCGATATAACCGGTTTTCTGTTATTTGGCTTAAGCCTGGTACTGTTTTCCAGCGGTATTGAACTGTTTGGAGAAAAAATCGTGGCGACATGGCTGGCGCTGGCCGTGATTGCCGTCAGTCTGTTACTGCTCGTGGCCTATGTTCGCCACGCGCGCCGCCATCCGGCGCCGCTTATCTCGCTCTCTTTATTTAAGACGCATACTTTCTCAGTCGGCATTGCTGGCAACCTTGCCACGCGTTTGGGTACCGGCTGTGTGCCATTTCTGATGCCGCTGATGCTGCAGGTTGGCTTCGGCTATCCGGCCATTATCGCCGGCTGTATGATTGCCCCTACCGCTATCGGCTCCATTATTGCGAAATCTACCGTTACCCAGGTGCTGCGCTGGTTTGGCTATCGTAAGACCCTGGTGGGGATCACGGTATTTATTGGCCTCATGATTGCCCAGTTCTCGCTGCAGTCGCCAGAGATGCCGCTGTGGATGCTTCTTCTGCCACTGTTTGTGCTGGGGATGGCGATGTCCACGCAGTTCACCTCGATGAATACCATTACGCTGGCCGATCTGACGGATGACAATGCCAGCAGCGGTAACAGCCTGCTGGCGGTGACCCAGCAACTTTCAATCAGTCTCGGGGTGGCCATCAGCGCTGCGGTGCTGCGCTTCTATGAAGGTTTTGACAATGCCAGCACGGTACAGCAGTTTCACTACACCTTTATAACCATGGGCGTGATCACCATCGTGTCGGCGCTGATGTTTATGCTGTTAAGAGCGAAAGATGGCCGTAATCTGATTAGCGAGCGGCACAAACGCTAAGCGGAGCCACGAACCACCAGCTCCGGCGTTAACTGAACGCGTTGCTGCTTTTGCTGCGGATCGGCCATTCGATGGATCAGCACATCGATGGCCAGTTCTCCCAGCTCATCTTTTGGCTGGTGAATGGTGGTCAACGGCGGTGTCATATAGCGTGCGAGCTCAATATCATCGTAGCCCACCAGCGCCATGTCCTGCGGAATGTGCAAACCGGCCTGGTACAACGCCTGATAAGCGCCAACCGCCATGGCATCGTTGCCGACAAATACCGCCTGCGGCCGCTGCGGCAAAGCCAGCAGCTGCTGCATCGCGCTAAACCCGCCGCCAAACTCAAAATCACTGGTCACCACGTATCCGTCGGCAACCGGCAGGCCGCAGCGCGCCATCGCAGCATGGTAACCTTCAAGGCGCAGACGCGCCGGGGTTTTATCCAGCGGGCCGGCAATACAGGCAATGCGCGAATGCCCCTGGTCAATCAGATACTGGGTCGCCATATCGCCGCCAAGCAGCGAGTTATCCTGAATCAGATCGCTATCGCCATCAAAGGGAGCCCAGTCCATCATGACCGTCGGTACCGATGGATAGCGCTGCATAATTTCCGGAGAGGGCTGATGGGTCTCCGTGCACAGCAGCAGTAGTCCATCGACGCGTTTTTGCATTAGCGTCTCCAGATTACGATTCATTCGCTGCTCATCACCTTCCGTATTACAGAGTACGAGGCTATAACCCCGCTCAAAACAACTGCGCTCCACGCCCCGCACCAGCTCCGAATAAAACGGATTGGTACTGGCAGTGATGAGCATGCCGATGGTACGGGTTTGATTAAGCTTAAGGCTACGCGCCAGCGCAGAGGGGGCGTAGTTGAGGCTTTTGATCGCAGCGTCTACTTTGGCGGTAATCGCCTCACTGACAAAGCGGTCCTTATTGATGACGTGTGACACCGTCGATGTGGAAACGCCCGCGACGCGGGCCACATCTTTCATCGTAGCCAAGCATTACCCCTGTTGCGCTAAAAATTCATCAATCTCTGTGCGCCACGGCACGGATGGCTGCGCGCCTTTGCGGGTCACGGCGATCGCCGCCGCGGCATGCGCAAAACGGATCGCTTCCGGCAGGGAAGTCCCTTCCAGCAACGCGGTTACCAGCGCGCCGTTAAAGGTATCGCCGGCCGCGATAGTATCAATGGCCTGCACACGAAAGCCCGGGATCCGACGGCTTTCGCCTTCGGCACTGAGCCAGACGCCGCGGCTGCCGAGGGTGATCATCACCGTACCAATGCCTTTGGCATGCAGCACGTCGGCGGCTTTTGCCGCATCCTCGTCGCTCTCAACGCGAATACCGGTCAGCTTTTCCGCTTCGGTTTCGTTGGGGGTAATGATATCCACCAGCGCCAGCAGTTCATCGGACAGTTCACGCGCTGGCGCGGGATTAAGCACCACGGTGGTCTGATGGTGATGGGCGATTTTCGCCGCCGCCAACACGCTCTCCAGCGGCGACTCCAGCTGCATTAACAGCGCCTGTGCGCTAGCGATACGTTCCTTTTCCGCCTCAACCTGGGAGACGGAAAGCGCCGCATTGGCGCCGGCATGAATACCGATGACATTCTCACCTTCGGCGTTAACGAAGATTAACGCCACGCCGGTCGCTTCCCCGGCGACTGCGCGCACAGGCGCCACGTCGATTTTATCGCTCGCCAGCTGGCGGCGGATGCGTTCACCGATGTCGTCATCGCCGGTGCAGGCGATAAACGCGATATCCGCTCCGCTGCGCCCGGCGGCGACCGCCTGGTTGGCCCCTTTACCACCGAAAGCCACCTGATAATGGTTGCCGGTGACGGTTTCGCCCGGCGTCGGGAAAGCGTCAAGGTTAAGAATGTGATCGGCATTGATACTGCCAAGGACGACAAGTTTGCCTGCAGTTTTCATCATTTCTGTTCCCGGGAAAGCGCGCCACCGGGATCCGGTGGCGCATGCCCTGCTTTTCTTTTTTTATATTGTCCCTCGGACCGTTGCCAGTCCGAATCGCATTTTACTGCTTAACGACCAGCTTCAGCTCAACCGGGTAGTTAGCTTCCACTTTTTCGCCCTTCAGTACCTTATCAGCCGTCTCAACGCCTTTCGCGCCGATCTGCTCCGGCAACTGTGCGACGGTCGCCGCCAGTTTGCCACTGTTTACTGCTTTTTCGCCATCCGGAGTGCCGTCAAATCCAACCACCATCACATCGGACTTGCCTGCGGTCTGCAGCGCGCGTAGGGCGCCCAGCGCCATTTCATCATTTTGCGCGAATACCGCCTGCACGTCAGGATGCGCGGTCAGCAGGTTCTGCATCACGTTCAGCCCTTTGGTACGGTCGAAATCGGCTGGTTGGCTGGCCAGGACGTTAAACTTGTGCGCCGCCACGGCCTGTTTAAAGCCTTCGCCGCGCTCGCGCGCCGCAGAAGTCCCGGCAATGCCCTGCAGCTCAATGACTTTCGCACTTTCACCCACTTTTTTCGCGATGTAATCGCCAGCCATTTTTCCGCCCTGCACGTTGTCAGACGCAATGTGGCTCACGACATTGCCTTTTGTGGCCTGACGGTCAAGGGTGATGACCGGGATTTTCGCCTGGTTTGCCATCTTCACGGCGTTGCCGACGGCATCAGAGTCGGTGGGGTTGATCAGCAGCAGCCTGGCGCCGCGCACCGTCAAATCCTGGACGTTCGCCAGCTCTTTCGCCGGGTTGTTCTGGGAGTCCAGCACCACCAGGTTGTAGCCCAGCTTGTCAGCTTCTTTTTGCGCGCCGTCTTTCAGCGACACGAAGAACGGGTTATTCAGGGTAGAGATAACCAGAGCGATGGTGTCTTTGGCCATCGCGTTCGCGCTGACGGTCGCACTTAGCGCAACAGCAGAGACCAGGGTCGCCAGTTTTTTCATATTCATAGTTAAGATGTCCTGTAGAGTTCTCAGTTACTGCTTTTTGTTATCTACCAGTACCGCCAGCAAAATCACCACCGCTTTAACGATCATCTGGTAATAGGAAGAAACGCCTAAAAGATTAAGACCATTATTCAGGAAGCCAAGGATCAGCGCGCCAATCAGCGTGCCGACAATGCGTCCTTTGCCGCCCGCGAGGCTGGTGCCACCGAGCACCACCGCCGCAATAGCGTCCAGCTCATAGCCCGTCCCCGCCGTCGGCTGCGCGGAGGAGAGACGCGCCACTTCGATGATCCCGGCCAGCGACGCCAGCATCCCGCACAAGGCGTAGACGATAATTTTGACTTTATTGACGCTAATCCCGGACAGACGCGTCGCCGCTTCATTACCGCCCAGCGCGTAAATATAACGGCCCAGGCGAGTATGGTGCAGCATGTACCAGGCCGCCAGGAAGACAATCGCCATGATCCATACCGGCGTCGGGATCCCCAGCGGACGCCCGATGCCAAACCAGCCAAACAGATCGGCGTTATCGCTAAAGCCGGTGTTGATCGGACTGCCGTTGGTGTACACCATGGTCACGCCGCGCAGCAGCAGCATCATCACCAGAGTGGCGATGAAGGCCTGCACGCGGCCTTTCGCCACAATCACCCCGGTGACTGCGCCGATCGCGGCACCCAATGCGAGGGCGGCAGCGACCGCCACCAGCGCATTAACCTCAATGCCGACAATCGACGCCGCCACCGCACCGGTGAGCGCCAACAGGGAGCCGACGGACAGGTCGATCCCCGAGGTCAGTATGACCAGCGTCATCCCTACCGCCATGATGGCGTTAACGGAGGTCTGTTGCAGGATATTGAACAGGTTATTGACGGTAAAAAAGTTGGGGCTCATGGTCGATACCACCGCGATCAGCACCAGCAGGGCAATCAGCGATTTTTGCTCCATCAGCCACGCTTTCGTGAAATAACGGCGACCAGTAACAGCCTGGGTTGTCATCTTTCTTACTCCTGATTCACACGGTTAAGCTTGCCCACAGCGGCAGCCATCAATACTTCCTGGGTGGCCTGCTCGCGTGTGAATTCACCGCCGAGATGCCCTTCATGCATCACAATGATGCGATCGCTCATGCCCAACACCTCCGGCATCTCAGAGGAGACCAGAATGATGCTCAGGCCATCGGCTTTGAACTGATTGATGAGCTGGTAGATCTCTTTCTTCGCCCCGACGTCGACGCCGCGGGTCGGTTCATCAAGGATCAGCACCTTTGGCCGGGTCATCAGCCCGCGGGCAATGGCGACCTTTTGCTGGTTGCCGCCGGAAAGCAGGCCGATTGCCTGCTCCATGGACGGCGTTTTGACGTTAAACAGCCGAATGAAATCACTGACCGCCTGCTGTTCATCTTTATGCTTAAGGCTGCCGCCCGCCCGGCTGAAGTAGCGTAGCGCCGTCAGGGACATATTTTCTTTTACCGACATCCCGAGAACCAGGCCATCGCGCTTACGATCTTCGGAGATATAGACAATGCCGTTCGCCAGACCGTCCTGCGGCGAGCGGGTCACCACTTCATGGCCATCCAGCGTCACGGAGCCGCTGCTGCGCGGCAGCGCGCCGTACAGCACTTTCATCAGTTCGGTCCGTCCGGCGCCCATCAGCCCGGCGACACCCAGGATTTCCCCCTGGCGCAAGGTAAAGGTCACGTTTTCCACGCCCGGGCCGCAGAGATTATCGACCTTCAGGCGCACCGCGCCCGGCGCCTTATCGAGATGTGGATATTGATCTTCCAGCTTACGGCCGACCATCATCTCGATCAGTCGGTCCTCATCCAGCGAAGCCACTTCGCGCTCGGCGATAAACTGCCCGTCACGAAAGACGGTCACGTCGTCGCAAATCTCGAAGATCTCTTTCATACGGTGGGAGATATAGACGATGCCGCGCCCCTGCGACTTCAGTTCGCGGATGACGCGGAACAGCGATTCGGTTTCGGTATCGGTCAGCGCATCGGTCGGTTCATCCATAATGATGACTTTCGATTCAAAGCTCAGCACTTTGGCGATCTCCACCATTTGCTGATCGCCAATCGACAGATCGCCCACCAGCTTCTGGCTGTTAAAGCGGAGATTCAGCTTTGCCAGCAGCTTGTCGGCTTCGGCATACATCTGCTTCCAGTCGATTTTGCCAAAACGGTTAACAAATTCGCGACCAAGGAAGATGTTCTCGGCAATCGTCAATTGCGGGATCAGGTTCAGTTCCTGGTGGATGATACCGATCCCGGCTTCCTGGGAGGATTTGGGGCCGTTAAAGGTCGTCTCTTTGCCTAACCACAGCAAAGAGCCGGCATCACGGGTGTAGATCCCGGTCAGCACCTTCATCATGGTGGACTTGCCGGCGCCATTTTCCCCTACCAGCGCCATCACCCGACCGGCATAGACATTCAGCGCCGCGCCGGAGAGCGCCTTGACGCCAGGGAACGCTTTATCGATCCCTTTTAGTTGCAATAAGGCTTCCATGGCGGCGACCTCAGAACGTGACGCCGGCACAGAGAATGATATTCGCAAACGGGGAACACTCCCCGCTGCGAATTACCGCCTGACTGTCTGCGGTTTGTTTTTTGAACTGCTCATGGCTGGTGTAACGAATTTCAATGGTATTTCCCTGGTGCTGCTGCAGCTGCTCGAGGTGAGTGAGCAACGTCGCGTGGAGCTGCGGATTATGGGTTTTAATCTCTTCCGCGATAACAGCCGCTTCAACCTGCATTTCCGTCGTCACCACTTCCAGCACCTGCATAAAGGAAGGTACGCCCTGAGTCAGCGCCATATCAATGCGCGTGCTGCTGCGGGGAACCGGTAATCCGGCATCGCAGACCACCAGCGTATCGGTGTGGCCCAGGCGGGAAATGACCGCGGAAATATCAGCGTTAAGTACGGTGCCTTTTTTCATTTTTCTCTTTTGCTCCACTAGCGAAACGTTTCGCTAAAATAATTATTATCAATGTGTGAGCAGAAAACCATCACCAGAAGAGAGAAATGTGATCGCCATCGAAACGTTTCGCAAGACAGCGACAGGAGATGACAGCCGGAGTGAGAAACAAAAAGCCCTTCGCAATGGAAGGGCTTTTTTGACATCAGATTTCGACCTGGGTACCGAGCTCGATAACCCGGTTTGGCGGGATTTCAAACTGATCCGGCGCCCGCAGGGCGTTACGCTGCAGCAGCAGATAAAGCTTGCCGCGCAGGCGCAGATACCACGGTCGTTTGCCGATAATCAGCGACTCATGCGACATGAAGAACGAGGTCTCCATCATTCGGCAGCTGAGTCCTTCCAGGCCACAGCGATGGAACACCTCTTCAACGTTCGGCGTTTCCCGCCAACCGTAGCTGGCCACCACCCGCCAGAACGACGGCGACAGCTGCTCAATCTGCACCCGGCGAACGTTATGCACGTAAGGCGCGTCTTCGGTGCGCAGAGTCAGAAGGATTACTCGCTCATGCAGCACCTTGTTGTGCTTCAGGTTATGCAGCAGGGCAAACGGGATCACGTTCAGGGCGCGGGACATATACACCGCGGTACCCGGCACACGCACCGGCGGTGACTTCTCCAGCGAAGAGATCATCGCTTCCAGCGAATTGCCATGCTCGTGCATTCGGCGCAGCAGGCGGAAACGTTCGCTCTTCCAGGTGGTCATCACCGTGAACATCACCAGCCCCAGGGACAACGGCAGCCAACCGCCGGAGACAATCTTATCGAGGTTCGCCGAAAACAGCGGAATATCGATACACAGGAAGGCCACCAGCATCAGGCCGACAAACAGCTTATTCCAGTGCCAGTTTTTGCGCGCCACCGTTGCCGACAGAATGGAGGTCAGCACCATGGTGCCCGTGACCGCGATACCATACGCCGCCGCCAGATTAGACGAATGCTCAAAGCTGACAATAACGATGACCACAGAAACGTACAGCAGCCAGTTAATGAACGGGATGTAAATCTGTCCGGACTCCATTTCCGAGGTGTGGATAATGCGCATCGGCGACAGATAGCCCAGACGCACTGCCTGACGGGTCAGGGAGAAGACCCCGGAGATCACTGCCTGCGAGGCGATAACCGTCGCCAGCGTGGCGATAATCAGCATCGGGATCAGCGCCCACTCCGGCGCCAGCAGGAAGAACGGGTTTTTAATCGCTTCCGGGTGCTTCAGCAGCAGCGCGCCCTGGCCAAAATAGTTCAGCACCAGCGAGGGCAGCACGACGGAGAACCAGGCCACGCGGATCGGCAGTTTGCCGAAGTGACCCATATCGGCGTACAGCGCTTCCACCCCGGTAATCGACAGCACCACCGCGCCGAGCGCAATAAAGGAAACCGTTTTGTACTGCAGGAAGAAATGCACCGCCCAGTAGGGGTTTAGCGCCTGAAGAACTTCCGGGTTAGCGTAAATGCTTCGCGCGCCGAGCACCGCCAGCAACAGGAACCAGATCAGCATAATCGGCGCAAACAGCTTACCGACCATGCCGGTCCCGTGCTTCTGGATCACAAACAACAGGGTCAGCACGATAATGGAGATAGGGACAATCCAGGTATCAAGCTGCGGGGCGATAATTTCTAACCCCTCTATCGCCGACATAACGGAAATCGCCGGCGTAATCACCACTTCGCCATAGAAGAAGCTACCGCCGATCAGGCCGAGGATCACCAGTACGGAGGTCATTCGGGCCGAGGTATTACGTCCGGCCAGCGACATCAGCGTTAAGATCCCGCCTTCCCCGGCGTTATCCGCCCGCATCACGAACGTGATGTATTTAATCGATACGGTAAAGATTAACAGCCAGAAAATCAGCGACAAAAAGCCAAACACGGCGTCGCGTTCAACGCCAAAGCCAAACTGACCTGACAGGCATTCGCGCAAGGTATACAGTGGACTGGTACCGATATCGCCGTACACCACGCCGATGGCCGCCAACGTTAATGCCGGCAACGATTGTTTATTATCAGTGCTCATAGACTAGTCTTTTCGTTTATAAAACAAATGTGTGCCTAGTCCCTTGGCCCACAAAAAGCGCACAGTATGCACGATTATTTGCGAAATCGTACCCCTAACAGACACCATATTAACCTGGCTCAAAAAAAATAAATCGATTCTTCAGGCTATTACCGCCCCTGCTCTAACATCTATACTCGACCCAATAACGATACATGACAAAGCACGCAACTCAATTATGGCTCAAACACATTTACTGGCTGAAAGAATTTCCCGGCTCAGCGCGGCACTCGAAAAAGGACTCTTTGAACGCAGCCACGCGATACGCCTCTGCCTGCTGGCGGCGCTCAGCGGCGAGAGCGTTTTTTTGCTCGGCCCACCGGGGATTGCCAAAAGCCTGATTGCCCGCCGCCTCAAATTCGCCTTCCAGCAGGCGCGCGCTTTTGAATACCTGATGACCCGCTTCTCCACCCCGGAAGAGGTTTTTGGGCCACTGTCCATTCAGGCACTGAAGGATGAAGGCCGTTACGAACGTTTAACCGCCGGCTACCTGCCGGAAGCCGAAATCGTCTTTCTCGATGAAATATGGAAAGCGGGTCCGGCGATCCTCAACACCCTGCTGACGGCGATTAACGAACGTCACTTCCGCAATGGGGCGCACGAAGAGAAAATCCCGATGCGCCTGCTGGTGGCCGCGTCGAACGAACTCCCCGAAGCCGACAGCAGTCTGGAAGCGCTGTATGACCGAATGCTGATCCGTCTGTGGCTTGATAAAGTGCAGGATAAAGGTAATTTCCGTTCAATGCTGGTCAGCCAGCAGGATGAAAACATCAATCCAGTGCCCAGCGCGCTGCAGGTTAGCGACGAAGAGTTTACCCAATGGCAGCAGCAGATCGGCAATATCAAACTGCCAGACGCGGTGTTTGAGCTGATATTCCAGCTCCGCCAGCAGCTGGATGCCCTGCCAAATGCGCCGTACGTCTCGGATCGCCGCTGGAAAAAGGCCATTCGCCTGCTGCAGGCCAGCGCCTTCTTCAGCGGGCGCGACAGCATCGCGCCGATAGATCTGATCCTGCTGAAAGATTGTCTGTGGCACAACGTCGAGAGCATGAACCTGATGTCGCAGCAGCTGGAAACGCTCATGACCTGTCACGCCTGGCAACAGCAGGCGATGCTGACGCGGCTGGGGGCCATTGTCCAGAGACGCATTCAGATCCAACAGCAGCAAAGCGACAAAACGGCGTTGAAGGTCACCCGCCTTGGCGGGATGTTTAGCCGCAAACCGCACTATGAATTGCCGGCGGAGATCCAGGGGACCACCCTGACACTGCTGCTGCAGCAGCCGCTCAAACTTCACGATATGGAAGTGATCCACATTACTTTTGAACGCGAGGCGTTAGCCAACTGGCTGGAAAAGGGCGGTGAGATCCGCGGTAAGCTCAACGGGATCGGCTTTGCCCAACTGCTCAATATGGATGTCGACACCAGCCAGCACCTGGTCGTCCGCGACGTCAGCCTGCAGGGCTCACGCCTCGCGCTGCCCGGTAGCGCATCGCAGGAGAACATGCCGGCAGAAATTCGCCAACAGCTGGAGGTGCTCGATGATGAGTGGCACCAGCAACACAACCGCTTCAGCGAGCAGCAAAAGTGTCTGTTTATCCCGGTCGAGTGGCTGGGAAGAATCGAAGCCAGCCTGCAGGACGTCGGCGCGCAGATTAAACAGGCGAAGCAGCCATGACGCTCGATATGCTGAATGTCATGCTGGCAGTCAGCGAAGAGGGAATGATCGAGGAGATGCTGCTGGCGCTGCTGGCCTCTCCTCAGCTGGCGGTGTTCTTTGAGAAATTCCCCCGCCTGAAAAACATCATCGCGGCGGATATTCCACGCTGGCGTGAAGCCGTTCGCGCCCGTTTGAAAGAAGTTAACGTCCCGCCGGATCTGGACGCCGAAGTGCAAACCTATCAGCAGGCTCAGCTACTCTCTACCTCGCAGTTTATTGTCCAGCTCCCGCAGATCCTCGGCAAACTGCACCAGCTACAGTCTCCTTTTGCCGCTCAGGCGCAGAAGCTGGTGGATGACAATGCCACCTTTACCCCGGCGCTGCATACGCTGTTTTTACAGCGCTGGCGCCTGAGCCTGGTGGTGCAAGCCACCAGCCTTAACCAGCAGTTGCTGGATGAAGAACGCGATCAGTTACTCAGTGAGGTCCAGGAACGAATGACGCTCAGCGGTCAGCTCGATCCGGTACTGGCGGAAAATGACACTGCCGCCGGGCGTCTGTGGGATATGAGCGCTGGCGAACTCAAACGCGGCGACTATCAGCTGATCGTGCGCTATGGCGATTTTCTCAACCAGCAGCCGGAACTGCTGCAGCTGGCGGAACAGCTTGGACGTTCACGGGAAGCGAAATCCGTGCCGAAGAAAGACGCCCCGATGGAAACCTTTCGCAGCCTGGTGCGCGAGCCGGCGACAGTACCGGAGCAAGTCGACGGCCTCCAGCAGAGTGACGACATTCTTCGCCTGCTGCCGCCGGAGCTGGCGACGCTCGGCATCACGGAGCTGGAGTTTGAATTTTATCGCAAGCTGGTGGAGAAACAGCTGCTCACCTACCGGCTGCATGGCGACGCCTGGCGTGAGAAAATCACCGAACGCCCGGTAACGCGGCAGGATTTTGATGAGCAACCGCGCGGGCCGTTCATTGTCTGCGTCGATACGTCAGGGTCGATGGGCGGTTTTAACGAGCAGTGCGCTAAGGCCTTTTGTCTGGCCCTCATGCGCGTCGCGCTGGCTGATAACCGTCGCTGCTTTATTATGCTGTTCTCCAGCGAAGTGGTGCATTACGAACTGACCAGCGAGCGCGGGCTGGAGCAGGCGATCCGCTTTTTAAGCCAGCGCTTTCGCGGCGGTACCGATCTGGCCAGCTGTTTTCGCGCCATTTTTGAACGTCTGCAAAACCCGCAGTGGGTGGATGCGGATGCCGTCGTGATCTCTGACTTTATCGCCCAGCGGTTGCCGGATGAGGTGATTGCTCAGGTGGGGGAGTTACAGCGTAAGCATCAGCACCGTTTTCACGCGGTGGCGATGTCGGTACACGGCAAACCCGGCATCATGCGCATCTTCGATCATATCTGGCGCTTTGATACCGGGCTGCGTAGCCGCCTGCTGCGACGCTGGCGGCGCTAATTCATTACAGCAGCGCGGAAACGCTTTCGCGAACCTGCGCCGGCCATACGCCGCACTGCACCTGGCCGATATGGTCAAGCTGCAGCAGCAGCATCGTCAGACGAGACTGGCCAATGCCGCCGCCGATAGTCTGCGGCATCTCGCCGCGCAGCAGCGCCTGGTGCCATTCAAGCTGTAGGCGATCTTCATCGCCAGTCACGGCCAGCTGGCGCTTCAGCGCTTCGGCGTCAACGCGGATCCCCATTGAGGAGATCTCGAAAGCATCTTCCAGCACCGGGTTCCATACCAGGATATCGCCGTTCAGACCGGCAAAGCCTTCAGAAACCTCTGTGCTCCAGTCATCGTAATCCGGCGCACGTACGTCGTGGCGCTTACCGTCAGACAGTTTGCCGCCGATACCAATTAAGAAGACGGCCCCCAACTCTTTGGCTATGGCTCGCTCACGGCCTTTGGCATCAAGATCGGGATAGCGGCTCAGCAGCTCCTGGCTGTGAACAAAATGGATCTGTTCCGGCAGAAAAGGCTTCAGGCCAAATTCCTGGCTGACCGCCAGCTCGGTAGCTTTGATCCCGGCGTAGATCGCCTCGACGGTTGCCTTCAGAGTGCCGACGTGACGCTCTTCATCGCCCATCACGCGCTCCCAGTCCCACTGGTCAACATAAACGGAATGGATAGGCGTCAGACGGTCTTCATCGGGGCGAAGGGCCTTCATGTGCGTGTACAGCCCTTCGCCCGCGCTGAAGTCGTGTTGTCCCAGGGTTTGACGCTTCCACTTCGCCAGCGAATGAACCACTTCGAACTGGGCGTCGGGCAGTGTTTTCACTTTTACCTGAACCGCTTTCTCGCAGCCGGACAAGTTATCCTGCGTCCCATCGCCCACGCGGCTTAAGATTGGCGCCTGGACTTCAATCAGGCCAAGCTTCTCTTCCAGCTGACGGGAAAAGTGGGATTTAACGAAACTGATCTGGCGTTGTTTTGCGATATATGCGGTTTTCATTTTTATAACTCCTGCGTCCTGTTGCCATTGATTAAGCAACAAAACAGGGCCGCAATACAATAATCAATCAATAAAAAGCCGCATCGACTTTTAATTCATCAAAATATGAAGCTAAAATAGCAAGAACCCTCAAACTTCATAAGAAAAAGATATGGAAAATTATCAGATCGACAATCTGGACCGCGGCATTCTCGATGCGCTGATGGCCAACGCCCGTACCGCCTATGCCGAACTGGCTAAACAGTTCAGCGTCAGCCCGGGCACCATTCATGTGCGCGTCGAAAAGATGAAACAGGCGGGTATCATTACCGGTGCGCGCATTGACGTCAGCCCCAAGCAGCTGGGCTATGATGTCGGCTGCTTTATCGGCATTATTCTCAAGAGCGCCAAGGACTACCCTTCCGCCCTTGCCCGCCTGGAAAGCCTGGAGGAGGTCACCGAGGCTTATTACACCACCGGCCACTACAGCATCTTTATTAAGGTGATGTGTAAATCCATCGATGCCCTGCAGCAGGTACTTATCAACAAGATCCAAACAATTGATGAAATTCAGTCCACCGAGACGCTGATCGTGCTGCAGAATCCGATCATGCGCACCATCAAGCCCTGATCGCTTTTTTTAATCCCACATTTTTCCACAGGTAGATCCCAGCTCGCTCACAGCGTACAATACGCCACTCTGAACAGTTGAGCGGGCGATCGGCGATCATGGCAGACATTACACTTATCAGCGGCAGCACCCTGGGCAGTGCGGAATATGTAGCAGAGCATCTGGCGGAAAAGCTGGAAGAAGCCGGCTACAGCACTGAAATCCAGCACGGTCCGCTGGTGGACGATCTGCAGGCAGAAGGGATCTGGTTAGTTATCTCTTCAACGCATGGCGCCGGCGACATTCCCGACAACCTGGTTCCCTTCTATGACGCATTGCTGGAGCAGAAGGCCGATCTTTCCGCCGTGCGCTTTGGCGCCATCGGGATCGGCAGCCGCGAATACGACACCTTCTGCGGGGCGATCGATAAATTAGAAGCAGCATTGAAGGCCAGCGGCGCAAAACAGATCGGCGAAACGCTGAAGATTAACGTGCTGGAACATGAAATTCCGGAGGATCCAGCGGAAATCTGGCTGGGATCCTGGAAAAATTTGCTCTGAGAATTGTAAAGATCGTCGGATCTTCTGTGGATAACCATGCTTAAAAGCTTGGATCAACCGGTAGTTATCCAAAGAATAACCGTCGTATGGTTTTTGTGCTGTGTATAACCCTTCATTTTGATCCCAGCTTATACGGACCAGGATCACCGATCATTCACAGATAGTGATCCTTCTTAAGCTTTTGATCTTACATCGTGGATCCGACTTATCCACAAAGAGAGTCGATCCTAATAAGAGATCACAATAGAACAGATCTCTATATAAAGATCTTCTTTTTAATACTCAGGATCCCGGAGTCTTTCTCAAAAGACCAAAGCCGAGTAGAATCCACGGCCCGGGCTTCAATCCATTTTCAAACCGCGTTATGCGAGGCAGATCACCATGTTTTATCAGGATCCTTTTGACGTCATTATCATTGGCGGGGGTCATGCAGGCACTGAGGCCGCGATGGCCGCAGCGCGAATGGGCCAACAAACCCTGCTTTTGACACACAATATCGACACGCTGGGGCAGATGAGCTGCAACCCGGCGATTGGCGGCATTGGGAAAGGACACCTGGTAAAAGAAGTGGACGCACTCGGCGGATTGATGGCAACCGCGATCGATCAGGCGGGTATTCAGTTTAGGATACTAAACGCCAGCAAAGGGCCCGCGGTACGTGCCACTCGCGCCCAGGCAGACCGCGTGCTGTATCGTCAGGCGGTACGCACCGCGCTGGAGAACCAGCCGAACCTGATGATCTTCCAGCAGGCAGTGGAAGATCTGATTGTGGAAAACGATCGCGTCGTGGGCGCCGTCACTCAGATGGGCCTCAAATTCCGCGCTAAAGCGGTGGTGTTGACCGTCGGGACCTTCCTCGATGGCAAAATTCATATTGGTCTGGACAACTACAGCGGCGGGCGTGCCGGCGATCCGCCGTCAATTCCACTGTCTCGTCGTCTGCGTGAGCTGCCGCTGCGCGTAAGCCGCCTGAAAACCGGAACCCCACCGCGTATTGACGCCCGCACCATCGATTTCAGCGTGCTGGCGCAACAGCACGGCGATAACCCAATGCCGGTCTTCTCGTTCATGGGATCCGCGGATCAGCATCCGCGCCAGGTGCCGTGCTATATCACCCACACCAACGAGAAAACCCATGACGTGATCCGTAATAACCTCGATCGCAGCCCAATGTACGCTGGGGTGATCGAAGGGATCGGGCCACGCTATTGTCCGTCGATCGAAGACAAAGTCATGCGCTTTGCCGATCGCAACCAACATCAGATTTTCCTTGAACCGGAAGGCCTGACCTCAAACGAAATTTATCCGAACGGTATCTCCACCAGCCTGCCGTTTGATGTGCAAATGCAAATCGTCCGCTCAATGCAGGGGATGGAGAACGCGCGGATCGTCCGTCCCGGCTACGCCATTGAGTACGATTTCTTCGACCCACGCGATCTGAAGCCAACGCTCGAGAGCAAATTTATTCAGGGTCTGTTCTTCGCCGGCCAGATCAACGGTACCACCGGTTATGAAGAAGCCGCTGCTCAGGGTCTGCTGGCTGGACTTAACGCTGCCCGCTTCTCTGCGGAAAAAGAGGGCTGGGCGCCGCGTCGCGATCAGGCTTACCTCGGCGTGCTGGTGGATGACCTGTGCACTCTGGGTACCAAAGAACCGTACCGCATGTTTACCTCCCGTGCCGAATATCGTCTGATGCTGCGCGAAGATAACGCCGACCTGCGCCTGACCGAACAGGGGCGTGAGCTGGGTCTGGTGGACGATGAACGCTGGGCGCGGTACAACGAAAAGCTGGAAAGCATTGAACGTGAACGTCAGCGTCTGAAATCGACTTGGGTGAATCCGCAGGCAGAGAGCGCCGCCGAAGTGAATGCTCACCTGACGGCGCCGCTGTCGCGTGAAGCGAGTGGTGAAGATCTACTGCGTCGTCCGGAAATGACCTACGAGCAACTGATTCAGCTGTCGCCGTTCGCACCGGGACTGGAAGATCAACAAGCGGCCGAGCAGGTAGAGATCCAGGTGAAGTATGAAGGTTACATCGCTCGCCAGCAGGATGAGATCGAGAAACAGCAGCGTAATGAGAATACCGTGCTGCCGGCGACGCTCGATTACCGCCAGGTCACCGGGCTGTCTAACGAAGTGATCGCCAAACTGAACGACCATAAGCCGTCGTCGATAGGGCAGGCGTCACGCATTTCCGGGATCACGCCGGCGGCGATCTCTATTTTGTTGGTTTGGCTGAAAAAGCAGGGGATGCTGCGCCGCAGCGCCTGATTGCGGCCGCCTGCCTGCGCTGATTTCACTGTTGCATAATCAGCGTTCGCCTTTATCATTCATAGCCCGGTAAGCGTTAGCGCCTCCGGGCTCATTATTTTTTGAAGGTACAGACTGTGCTCAACAAACTTTCTCGTCTGCTGGATGAAGCGGGTATTTCGCTCACCGATCACCAGAAAAACCAGCTGGTGGCCTACGTCGGGCTGCTCGATAAGTGGAACAAAGCCTATAACCTGACCTCCGTTCGCGATCCGAATGAGATGCTGGTGCGTCATATCCTCGACAGCATCATCGTGGCGCCTTATCTGCAGGGCTCGCGCTTTATCGATGTCGGGACCGGACCGGGGCTCCCTGGCATTCCACTGGCCATCGTGCGTCCGGAGTCGCATTTCACCCTGCTCGACAGTCTCGGCAAGCGCGTGCGCTTCCTGCGTCAGGTGCAGCATGAGCTGAAGCTGGATAATGTCACCCCGGTGCAGAGCCGCGTGGAAGCCTTCCCGGCCGAACCGCCGTTTGACGGTGTGATAAGCCGCGCCTTCGCATCGCTCAATGATATGGTGAGCTGGTGCCATCATCTGCCGGCAGCGAACGGTCACTTCTATGCACTCAAAGGGTTAGCGCAAAAAGACGAAATGGAAAACCTGCCGGAAGGGTATGGTATTGCCGAGGTGATTGAGCTGCATGTTCCTCAGCTGGAAGGGGAGCGACACTTGGTGGTGATTCAACCAAAATCGCGTTAATTTTTATCAAAAAATGTGGAAAAAATGTCGCCCGCGGATGTTACAAAAATAAAGGTCACTCCGCGATATTATCGGGCTGCATTTAACCATGTTTTTACTATGGCTTTTCCTGCGGTTAACTTAGCATAAGTGATTCACTGACAAAATAGTCAACTTTGAAAATATCAGGGTGCTAAAAATCGACACGGATAAACAGCATAGTGATGTTAAATTTTTATTATAAATGTCAATAAAAGGTTTTTATTGTATGTGAGGTTGTTTTAGATAATGTCCTCACTTTTTATCTTGAATATCAAAAGCATGAAAAATAGTGTTTTATGTCCTTGATTCATTAAAGGGCGCTTGAAATGTTTATTATGTGATCTAATGCACGCTTTAATTGCCGTGTTTCCACGTTATTTGCAGTTTTGTATGACTGCTCACAGAACGCTGAAATGCACGGAAAGTTGTCCGTTGGAAAATAATTAAACATTTATTCACTATTTTGCTACTTATTGTTTGAAATCACGGGGCGTCACCGTATAATTTGTCCGCTTTTTGATGCTTGACTCTTCGTCTTAAAGGACGTTTTATACGACACGCGACATACCTCAAAGGGAGCAGGAGTAAAAACGTGATGTCAGTGTCGCTCTTGAGTCGAAACGTTGCTCGCAAGCTTCTGTTTATTCAGTTACTGGCAGTAATAGCAAGTGGACTGCTGTTCAGCCTCAAAGACCCCTTCTGGGGCATTTCCGCAGTATGCGGCGGTTTGGCGGTGGTTTTGCCGAACCTGATGTTTATGATTTTTGCCTGGCGTCATCAGGCGCATACACCAGCAAAAGGCCGTGTGGCCTGGACCTTCGCCTTCGGTGAAGCCTTCAAGGTGTTGCTGACCTTCGCCCTTCTGGCGATGGCGCTGGCTGTTTTAAAAGTGGTATTTATGCCGCTGATCGTGACGTGGGTTTTGGTGCTGGTGGTACAAGTTCTGGCGCCAGCTGTAATCAACAACAAAGGGTAAAAGGCATCATGGCTTCAGAAAATATGACGCCGCAGGAATACATAAGTCACCATCTGAACAACCTTCAGATTGACTTGCGTACTTTCTCGCTGGTGGATCCGCACAACCCCCCGGCCACCTTCTGGACGCTCAACATTGACTCCATGTTCTTCTCGGTGGTTCTCGGTCTGCTGTTCCTGGCCATGTTCCGTAGCGTTGCTAAGAAAGCGACCAGCGGCGTACCAGGGAAATTCCAGACCTTCATCGAAATGATCATCGGCTTCGTCCATGGCAGCGTCAAAGACATGTACCATGGCAAGAGCAAGGTTATCGCGCCGCTGGCGCTGACCGTGTTCGTCTGGGTCTTCCTGATGAACCTGATGGACCTGCTGCCAATCGACCTGATTCCTTATATCGGCGAACACATTTTCGGCCTGCCTGCACTGCGCGTGGTTCCGTCTGCCGACGTGAACATCACCCTGTCGATGGCGCTTGGCGTGTTCATCCTGATTATTTTCTACAGCATCAAAATGAAAGGCGTAGGTGGGTTCGTTAAAGAACTGACCATGCAGCCGTTCAATCACTGGGCGTTCATTCCTGTCAACTTAATCCTTGAAGGGGTAAGCCTGCTGTCCAAACCGGTTTCTCTCGGTCTGCGACTGTTCGGCAACATGTATGCCGGTGAGCTGATTTTCATTCTGATTGCTGGTCTGTTGCCGTGGTGGTCACAGTGGGTTCTGAATGTGCCTTGGGCCATTTTCCACATCCTGATTATTACGCTGCAAGCCTTCATCTTCATGGTTCTGACGATTGTCTATCTGTCGATGGCGTCTGAAGAGCATTGATTTTTACCAACACTACTACGTTTTAACTGAAACAAACTGGAGACTGTCATGGAAAACCTGAATATGGATCTGCTGTACATGGCTGCCGCTGTGATGATGGGTCTGGCGGCAATCGGTGCTGCGATCGGTATCGGCATCCTCGGAGGTAAATTCCTGGAAGGCGCAGCGCGTCAACCGGATCTGATTCCTCTGCTGCGTACTCAGTTCTTTATCGTTATGGGTCTGGTGGATGCTATCCCGATGATCGCTGTAGGTCTGGGTCTGTACGTGATGTTCGCCGTCGCGTAGTAAGTTGTTAGAAACCTAAGCCACAGAGTTAATTAAAGAGGTATTGTGCTGTGAACATGAACGCAACAATCCTCGGCCAGGCCATCGCGTTTGTTATCTTCGTATGGTTCTGCATGAAGTACGTATGGCCGCCTTTAATGGCTGCCATCGAAAAACGCCAGAAAGAGATTTCTGACGGTTTAGCTTCTGCAGAACGCGCTAAGAAAGATTTGGACCTTGCACAGGCCAACGCGACCGACCAGCTGAAAAAAGCGAAAGCGGAAGCCCAGGTAATCATTGAGCAGGCGAACAAGCGTCGCTCTCAGATTCTGGACGAAGCTAAAGCTGAAGCAGAACAGGAACGCACCAAAATCGTTGCACAAGCGCAGGCTGAAATTGATGCTGAGCGTAAACGTGCACGTGAGGAGCTGCGTAAGCAGGTCGCTATCCTGGCTGTTGCTGGCGCCGAGAAGATCATCGAACGTTCCGTGGATGAAGCTGCTAACAGCGACATCGTGGATAAACTTGTCGCTGAACTGTAAGGAGGGAGGGGCTGATGTCTGAATTTGTAACGGTAGCTCGCCCCTACGCCAAAGCAGCTTTTGACTTTGCCGTCGAACACAACAGTGTTGAACGCTGGCAGGATATGCTGGCGTTTGCCGCCGAAGTGACCAAAAACGACCAAATGGCAGAGCTTCTCTCCGGTGCTTTGGCGCCGGAAACGCTCTCAGAAGCGTTTATCGCTATCTGCGGTGAGCAACTCGACGAAAACGGCCAGAACCTGATTAAGGTGATGGCGGAAAACAATCGTCTGAAAGTGCTCCCGGACGTTCTTGAGCAATTCATTCACCTGCGCGCGGCCAGTGAGGCCATCGCAGAGGTAGAAGTAATATCTGCCAACCAACTGAGTGATGAACAGCTTGCCAGGATCGTCAGCGCGATGGAAAAACGTCTGTCACGCAAAGTTAAGCTGAATTGCAAAATCGATAAGTCTGTTATGGCAGGTATTATCATCCGTGCGGGTGATATGGTCATTGATGGCAGCGTACGCGGCCGTCTTGATCGCCTTGCAGACGTCTTGCAGTCTTAAGGGGACTGGAGCATGCAACTGAATTCCACCGAAATCAGCGAACTGATCAAGCAGCGCATTGCTCAGTTCAATGTTGTGAGCGAAGCTCATAACGAAGGTACTATTGTTTCTGTAAGTGACGGTGTTATCCGCATCCACGGCCTTGCCGAATGTATGCAGGGTGAGATGATCTCCCTGCCGGGTAACCGTTACGCTATCGCATTGAACCTGGAGCGCGACTCCGTTGGTGCCGTGGTGATGGGTCCGTATGCTGACCTCGCCGAAGGCATGAAGGTTAAATGTACTGGCCGTATCCTGGAAGTTCCGGTTGGCCGTGGCCTGCTGGGCCGTGTGGTTAACACTCTGGGCGCGCCAATTGATGGTAAAGGTCCGCTGGAAAACGACGGTTTCTCCGCAGTAGAAGCGATCGCACCGGGCGTCATCGAACGTCAGTCCGTCGATCAGCCGGTACAGACCGGTTATAAATCCGTTGACGCCATGATCCCAATCGGTCGTGGTCAGCGTGAACTGATCATCGGCGACCGTCAGACCGGTAAAACTGCGCTGGCTATCGATGCCATCATCAACCAGCGTGATTCCGGTATCAAGTGCGTCTATGTTGCTATCGGCCAGAAAGCGTCCACCATTTCTAACGTGGTGCGTAAACTGGAAGAGCACGGCGCGCTGGCTAACACCATTGTGGTGGTAGCGACTGCATCCGAATCTGCTGCACTGCAATACCTGGCGCCATACGCGGGTTGCGCAATGGGCGAATACTTCCGCGACCGCGGTGAAGATGCGCTGATCATTTACGATGACCTGTCTAAACAGGCTGTTGCTTATCGTCAGATCTCCCTGCTGCTCCGTCGTCCGCCAGGACGTGAAGCCTTCCCGGGCGACGTATTCTACCTCCACTCTCGTCTGCTGGAGCGTGCTGCGCGTGTTAACGCCGAATACGTTGAAGCTTTCACCAAAGGTGAAGTGAAAGGGAAAACCGGTTCTCTGACCGCACTGCCGATTATCGAAACGCAGGCGGGTGACGTTTCCGCATTCGTTCCGACCAACGTAATCTCCATTACCGATGGTCAGATCTTCCTGGAAACCAACCTGTTTAACGCCGGTATTCGTCCTGCGGTTAACCCGGGTATCTCCGTATCCCGTGTTGGTGGTGCAGCGCAGACCAAGATCATGAAGAAACTGTCCGGTGGTATCCGTACCGCACTGGCGCAGTATCGTGAACTGGCAGCGTTCTCCCAGTTTGCATCCGACCTTGACGATGCAACCCGCAAACAGCTGGACCACGGTCAGAAAGTGACCGAGCTGCTGAAACAGAAACAGTATGCGCCGATGTCCGTCGCGCAGCAGTCTCTGGTTCTGTTCGCAGCAGAACGTGGTTACCTGGCTGATGTAGAACTGGCGAAAATCGGTAGCTTCGAAGCCGCTCTGCTGGCTTACGTCGACCGTGATCACGCTCCGCTGATGCAAGAGATTAACCAGTCCGGTGGCTATAACGACGAAATCGAAGGCAAGCTGAAAGGCATCCTCGATTCCTTCAAAGCAACCCAGTCCTGGTAACGTCTGGCGGTCTGTCTTAGGGCAGGCCGCAAGGCATTGAGGAGAAGCTCATGGCCGGCGCAAAAGAGATACGTAGTAAGATCGCAAGCGTCCAGAACACGCAAAAGATCACTAAAGCGATGGAGATGGTCGCCGCTTCCAAAATGCGTAAATCGCAGGAGCGTATGGCGGCCAGCCGTCCTTACGCAGATACTATGCGCAAAGTGATTGGTCACCTTGCGAACGGTAATCTGGAATATAAGCACCCTTACCTGGAAGAACGCGACGTTAAGCGCGTGGGCTACCTGGTGGTGTCGACCGACCGTGGTCTGTGCGGCGGCTTGAACATTAACCTGTTCAAGAAACTGCTGGCGGAAATGAAAGCATGGTCCGATAAAGGCGTTCAGTGCGACCTCGCAATGATCGGCTCTAAGGGCGTCTCTTTCTTTAACGCCGTTGGCGGTAACGTGGTTGCACAGGTGACCGGTATGGGGGATAACCCCTCCCTGTCCGAACTGATCGGCCCGGTAAAAGTGATGTTGCAGGCCTATGATGAAGGCCGTCTGGACAAGCTGTACGTTGTCAGCAACAAATTTATTAACACCATGTCTCAGGTTCCGACGATCACTCAGCTGCTGCCGTTACCGGCATCAGAAGACGCTGATCTGAAACGTAAATCCTGGGATTACCTGTACGAACCCGATCCGAAAGCGCTGCTGGATACCCTCCTGCGTCGTTATGTCGAATCTCAGGTCTATCAGGGCGTGGTAGAAAACCTGGCCAGCGAGCAGGCCGCACGTATGGTGGCGATGAAAGCCGCGACCGACAATGGCGGCAGCCTGATTAAAGAGCTGCAGTTGGTATACAACAAAGCTCGACAGGCCAGCATTACTCAGGAACTCACCGAGATCGTCGGTGGTGCATCCGCGGTATAACCAGGTTAATTCGTAGAGGATTCAAGATGGCTACTGGAAAAATTGTCCAGGTAATCGGCGCCGTAGTTGACGTCGAATTCCCTCAGGATGCCGTACCGCGCGTGTACGAAGCTCTTGAGGTGCAGAATGGTAAAGAAGTTCTGGTGCTGGAAGTTCAGCAGCAGCTCGGCGGCGGTATCGTTCGTACCATCGCCATGGGGTCTTCCGATGGTCTTCGCCGCGGTCTGGAAGTAAAAGACCTCGAGCACCCAATCGAAGTCCCGGTAGGTAAAGCAACACTGGGTCGTATCATGAACGTACTGGGTCAGCCGGTCGACATGAAAGGCGACATCGGTGAAGAAGAGCGTTGGGCTATCCACCGCGCAGCACCTTCCTATGAAGAGCTGTCCAGCTCTCAGGAACTGCTGGAAACCGGTATCAAAGTTATCGACCTGATGTGTCCGTTCGCGAAGGGCGGTAAAGTTGGTCTGTTCGGTGGTGCGGGTGTAGGTAAAACCGTAAACATGATGGAGCTGATCCGTAACATCGCGATCGAGCACTCCGGTTACTCTGTGTTTGCGGGTGTCGGTGAGCGTACTCGTGAGGGTAACGACTTCTACCACGAAATGACCGACTCCAACGTTATCGATAAAGTATCCCTGGTGTACGGCCAGATGAACGAGCCGCCGGGAAACCGTCTGCGCGTTGCGCTGACCGGCCTGACCATGGCTGAGAAATTCCGTGACGAAGGTCGTGACGTTCTGCTGTTCGTCGATAACATCTATCGTTACACCCTGGCCGGTACTGAAGTATCCGCACTGCTGGGTCGTATGCCTTCAGCGGTAGGTTATCAGCCGACTCTGGCGGAAGAGATGGGCGTTCTGCAGGAACGTATCACCTCCACCAAAACCGGTTCTATCACCTCCGTACAGGCGGTATACGTACCGGCGGATGACTTAACTGACCCATCCCCAGCCACTACCTTTGCTCACTTAGATGCAACCGTAGTACTGAGCCGTCAGATCGCTTCCCTGGGTATTTACCCGGCCGTTGACCCGCTGGACTCCACCAGCCGTCAGCTGGATCCGCTGGTTGTTGGTCAGGAACACTACGACACCGCGCGTGGCGTTCAGTCCATCCTGCAGCGTTATCAGGAACTGAAAGATATCATCGCCATCCTCGGTATGGACGAACTGTCTGAAGAAGACAAACTGGTGGTAGCTCGCGCACGTAAGATCCAGCGCTTCCTGTCCCAGCCGTTCTTCGTAGCAGAAGTCTTTACCGGTTCTCCGGGCAAATACGTGGCGCTGAAAGACACTATCCGTGGCTTTAAAGGCATCATGGAAGGCGAATACGATCACCTGCCAGAGCAGGCGTTCTACATGGTCGGTTCCATCGACGAAGCCGTGGAAAAAGCCAAAAAACTTTAACGCCTTAATCGGAGGGTGATATGGCAATGACTTACCACCTGGACGTCGTCAGCGCAGAGTTACAAATGTTCTCTGGTCTGGTCGAAAAAATCCAGGTAACGGGTAGCGAAGGTGAACTGGGTATTTACCCGGGACACGCGCCGCTGCTCACCGCCATTAAGCCTGGTATGATTCGCATCGTTAAACAGCACGGTCATGAAGAGTTTATCTATCTGTCTGGCGGCATTCTTGAAGTGCAGCCTGGCAGCGTGACCGTTCTGGCGGATACCGCAATTCGCGGTCAGGACCTCGACGAAGCGCGAGCGCTGGAAGCGAAACGCAAAGCCGAAGAGCACATTAAGAGCTCCCATGGCGATGTGGATTACGCTCAGGCGTCTGCGGAACTGGCCAAAGCGATCGCTAAACTGCGCGTTATCGAGTTGACCAAAAAAGCGATGTAACACCGGCTTGAACGTAAAAAGCCAGTCTGGTTTCCAGGCTGGCTTTTTTTATGGCCAGCGGCTGGCGAGCGGATAAAGTGAAAACAGGATCCACCCTTAATTGTTATTGATTAGTTAAATGATGAGGCGTAGACTCTATTTTTGTGATGTATGTCACATAAAGAGCGTTATCAAACTGCACCTGCGTCAGGAAATCATCATGAAACTGTTCCATAAAATCATCGCCAAATTCAGCGTACTGAGCTTCTAAGCCACGCGCTATCCCCCGGCTTGCACGACGTATCGCCCATCAAAACGACAACACTGGCGATGTGCAACCGGTAAATGAAGGTCACCTGACGGTGGCCTTTTGTATTTTATTGATGCCACCAATCACTTCAGCTCTCCCCTGCCTGCGGCTGATTTACTCTCAGTCGGCTCATCTCCTGTTAATCTCCGCCAATAGGGCCGCGCTCTGCCGCTTTATTCAGGTGGCGAAAAAACAGCAAAAGCAGTGAGATAGTCAATGATTACCCTCCCCACCCCCCTTTTTCAGCGTTAAACTGATTTGCAGTGGTTAAAAATAGCGTCATAAAATGGTGTATAACCGCGGGCTTGGGCGTTTTCTCCACGTCTCGTTTTATGATGAAAAATATGTAGAAATTTCAACGTGAAAGGCTTTTACTTTCCGTTCTAACTACCGTCAGGATGAGTATGTCAAATAGTGCGATGAGCGTGGTTATCCTTGCCGCAGGCAAAGGGACCCGCATGTATTCCGATCTTCCTAAGGTGCTGCATACCCTGGCCGGGAAGCCAATGGTGCAGCATGTCATTGATGCCGCTAACGATTTAGGCGCATGTGCGGTGCATCTGGTGTACGGTCACGGTGGCGATCTGCTGCGTCAGACCCTCCATGAAGACAACCTGAACTGGGTGCTGCAGGCTGAGCAGCTCGGAACCGGACACGCTATGCAGCAGGCGGCACCCTTCTTCAATGATGATGAAGACATTCTGATGCTCTATGGCGACGTGCCGCTGATCTCGGTTGAGACGCTACAGCGCCTGCGCGCCGCGAAACCACTGGGTGGCATTGGTCTGCTGACGGTGAAGCTGGATGACCCAACGGGCTACGGCCGCATTACCCGTGAAAATGACCAGGTGACGGGCATCGTTGAGCACAAAGATGCCAGCGAGGCCCAGCGCCAGATCCAGGAAATCAACACCGGGATCCTGATCGCCGGCGGAGCAGACCTCAAGCGCTGGCTGGCGAAGCTCACCAATAACAACGCTCAGGGCGAATACTACATCACCGATATCATCGCCATGGCGTATCAGGAAGGGCGCGAGATCGTCGCGGTGCATCCGCAGCGCCTGAGCGAAGTCGAAGGCGTCAACAATCGCCTGCAGCTTGCGCGCCTGGAGCGCGTCTACCAGGCTGAGCAGGCAGAAAAATTACTGCTGGCGGGCGTGATGCTGCGCGATCCGGCGCGTTTCGATCTGCGCGGTACGCTGCAGCACGGGCGCGATGTGGAGATCGATACTAACGTTATTCTGGAAGGCAATGTGGTGTTGGGCGATCGTGTGAAAATCGGCGCCGGCTGCGTGATCAAAAACAGCACCATCGGCGATGACTGCGAAATTAGCCCCTATAGCGTGGTGGAAGATGCCCAGCTGCAGGCTGCCTGCACCATCGGCCCATTTGCCCGTCTGCGCCCGGGCGCCGAACTGCTGGAAGGCGCCCACGTTGGCAACTTCGTGGAAATGAAAAAAGCGCGTCTCGGGAAAGGCTCCAAGGCAGGTCATCTGACCTATCTGGGCGATGCGGAGATCGGTGATAACGTCAATATCGGCGCGGGCACCATCACCTGCAACTACGATGGTGCGAACAAGCATAAAACGATTATTGGCGATGATGTCTTTGTCGGCTCGGATACCCAGCTGGTGGCGCCCGTCACGGTAGGCAACGGCGTCACTATCGCCGCCGGGACCACCGTCACGCGCAATATCGCCGATAACGAACTGGTGTTGAGCCGCGTACCGCAGGTCCACAAACAGGGCTGGCAGCGTCCGGTGAAGAAGAAATAATTTGGATTATCGCCGGGGAAATATGCCCGGCGAACCAGGATGAGAGGGTCAATATAGACCCCCGTCCGCAGGCAGTACCATAACAATAACCCCACTCTCTACAAGGCTCGGGGCGCCCGGAAAACGGGCAAATACAGGTCAGCGACAACGCATGGCATATCGCCATTATCAGGAAATTTAACTATGTGTGGAATTGTTGGCGCAGTCGCGCAGCGTGATATTGCTGAAATCCTTCTCGAAGGTTTACGTCGTCTGGAATACCGTGGGTATGACTCTGCCGGTCTGGCGGTGGTCGACAGCGAAGGTCATATGACCCGCGTGCGTCGCCTGGGTAAAGTTCAGATGCTGGCTCAGGCGGTAGAAGAGCAGCCGTTACATGGTGGTACCGGGATCGCCCATACTCGCTGGGCGACGCACGGCGAACCGTCCGAGAGCAATGCGCATCCGCATGTTTCTGAACACATTGTGGTGGTCCATAACGGGATCATTGAGAACCATGAGCCGCTGCGTGCCCTGCTGCAGTCTCGCGGCTATGTCTTCGTCACCGAGACCGATACCGAAGTTATCGCCCATCTGGTGCACTGGGAGCTGGAACAAGGTGGTACCTTGCGTGAAGCCGTGCTGCGCGCTATTCCGCAGCTGCGCGGCGCCTACGGTACGGTGATCATGGATACCCGTGACCCGGGAACCCTGCTGGCGGCTCGCTCCGGTAGCCCGCTGGTGATTGGCCTGGGAATGGGCGAAAACTTTATCGCTTCCGACCAGCTGGCATTGCTGCCAGTGACCCGCCGCTTTATCTTCCTCGAAGAGGGCGATATTGCCGAAGTCACTCGCCGCTCGGTGGTGATTTTCGATAAATCTGGCGCGGAAGTGAAACGCCAGGAGATCGAATCCAATCTGCAGTATGACGCTGGCGATAAAGGTATCTACCGCCACTATATGCAGAAAGAGATTTTCGAGCAGCCGAACGCGATTAAGAACACCCTGACCGGGCGCATCAGCCATGGCGAAGTGGATCTCAGCGAGCTGGGGCCGAACGCCAATGAAATGCTGGCTCAGGTTGAACATATTCAGATTGTTGCCTGCGGGACTTCCTATAACTCCGGGATGGTCTCCCGTTACTGGTTCGAAGCATTAGCCGGCGTCCCATGCGATGTAGAAATCGCCTCGGAATTCCGCTATCGCAAGTCCGCGGTGCGTCGCAATAGCCTGATGATCACCCTCTCCCAGTCGGGTGAAACCGCCGATACCCTGGCGGCGCTGCGTCTGTCGAAAGAGCTGGGCTATCTCGGCTCGCTGGCTATCTGCAACGTACCGGGCTCGTCACTGGTGCGTGAGTCCGATCTGGCGCTGATGACCAAAGCCGGAACGGAAATCGGCGTGGCCTCGACCAAAGCCTTTACCACTCAGCTAACCGTGCTGTTGATGCTGGTGGCGAAGCTGGCGCGACTGAAAGGTCAGGATGCGTCTATCGAGCATGATATCGTGCACGGCCTTCAGGCCCTGCCGAACCGTATCGAGCAGATGCTCTCCCAGGACAAGCGTATTGAGCAGCTGGCGGAGCGTTTCTCTGATAAGCACCATGCGCTGTTCCTTGGCCGCGGCGATCAGTACCCGATCGCCATGGAAGGGGCGCTGAAGCTGAAAGAGATCTCCTACATTCACGCGGAAGCCTATGCGGCGGGCGAGCTTAAGCACGGCCCGCTGGCGCTGATTGATGCGGAAATGCCGGTGATTGTGGTGGCGCCGAACAACGAGCTGCTGGAAAAACTGAAATCCAATATCGAAGAGGTTCGTGCCCGCGGCGGTGAGCTGTATGTCTTCGCCGATGGTGAAGCCGGCTTCAACGGTAGCGACAACATGCATATCATCGAGATGCCGCATGTCGAAGAGACGATCGCCCCTATCTTCTATACGGTACCGCTGCAGCTGTTGGCTTATCACGTCGCGCTGATCAAAGGCACTGACGTTGACCAGCCGCGTAACCTGGCGAAATCGGTAACGGTTGAGTAAAAACCATCATTACTTGCAAAGGGCTGCCGGCGGCGGCCCTTTTTATTTTCACCTGCTGTTTATTACCGAACTTGCGCGAAATATTTTGGCTGGCGGTAGGTGACAAACGAACGTTTTGCGGTCCGATTTCGCTGTCATAAAAAGAAAATTATTCTGTCATTGCACGGTCATGATTACAGATAACTATCTGAGTTATATATTTATTATTTGCTGTAAAATCCCTTCTTTCGGCCTGTCATAAAACTGTCATAATTCGTACATTTTACTGTCACCTCTTTGACCTATTTTGCTCACCATAGCCTCGAAACAATGATTTACGAATCCCAGCAGGAGACATTATGAACGTTATGCGTACCACCGTCGCAACAGTTGTCGCCGCGACCTTATCGATGAGCGCTTTCTCTGCCTTCGCAGCAGCAAGCCTGACTGGCGCAGGCGCAACTTTCCCTGCGCCGGTGTATGCCAAATGGGCTGACACCTATCAGAAAGAAACCGGCAATAAAGTGAACTACCAGGGTATTGGTTCCTCTGGTGGCGTTAAGCAGATTATTGCCAACACCGTTGATTTCGGTGCTTCTGATGCTCCGCTGGCTGATGACAAACTGACCCAGGAAGGTCTGTTCCAGTTCCCGACCGTGATTGGCGGCGTGGTACTGGCGGTTAACCTGCCTGGCGTGAAATCCGGCGAACTGGTGCTGGATGGCAAAACCCTCGGTGATATCTACCTGGGTAAAATTAAAAAATGGGATGACGCAGCGATCGCTAAACTCAACCCGGGCCTGAAGCTGCCGTCGCAGAACATCGCCGTGGTCCGCCGCGCCGATGGTTCCGGTACCTCCTTCGTCTTCACCAGCTACCTGTCCAAAGTGAATGAAGAGTGGAAATCGAAAATCGGCGCCGGCTCTACCGTTAACTGGCCAACCGGCCTGGGCGGTAAAGGCAACGACGGTATCGCCGCCTTTGTTCAGCGTCTGCCGGGCTCGATTGGTTACGTTGAATACGCTTACGCCAAGCAAAACAACCTCGCGTATACCAAGCTGGTCTCTGCCGACGGCAAGCCGGTTAGCCCGACTGAAGACAACTTCGCTAACGCCGCAAAAGGCGTTGACTGGAGCAAGTCTTTCGCTCAGGACCTGACCAACCAGAAAGGCGAAAATGCATGGCCGATCACCTCAACCACCTTCATCCTGGTGCATAAGGCGACCAACAAGCCGGAACAGACCGCTGAAGTGCTGAAGTTCTTCGACTGGGCGTATAAAAACGGCGGGAAAGAAGCGAATGCGCTGGATTACGCGACGCTGCCGGAAAGCGTGGTAGAGCAGGTTCGCGCGGCATGGAAAACCAACGTCAAAGACAGCAGCGGTAAAGCGCTGTACTAACAGTAGATTTTTGACGAAGATGGCGGGGGCGTTCAGGCGCTGCCCGCCCTACGGTTCAGACTGTAGGCCCGGGAGCGAACGCCACCGGGCATTTATTCGAACAAGTTTTAATACGTAAAGAGTAATCTATGGCTGCAACCAAGCCTGCATTTACCCCTCCGGGGAAAAAGGGTGACATGATTTTCAGTGCGCTGGTAAAACTGGCTGCGCTGATTGTGCTATTGATGCTGGGCGGCATCATCGTTTCCCTGATCATCTCTTCCTGGCCGAGCATTCAAAAGTTTGGCTTTGCTTTTTTGTGGACCAAAGAGTGGGATGCGCCCAACGAAATCTTCGGCGCGCTGGTACCGATTTACGGAACCCTGGTGACCTCCTTTATCGCGCTGCTGATCGCCGTCCCGGTGAGCTTTGGCATCGCGCTGTTTCTGACCGAACTGTCCCCCGCCTGGCTCAAGCGTCCGCTGGGCATTGCGATTGAGCTGCTGGCGGCAATCCCGAGTATCGTGTACGGCATGTGGGGCCTGTTTATTTTCGCCCCGCTGTTTGCGACTTACTTCCAGGAGCCGGTCGGTAACGTCCTGTCGACCATCCCGTTCGTCGGCGCGCTGTTTGCCGGCCCGGCGTTTGGTATCGGTATTCTCGCCGCTGGCGTCATTCTGGCCATCATGATCATCCCTTATATCGCCGCGGTCATGCGTGATGTTTTCGAACAGACGCCGGTGATGATGAAAGAGTCGGCCTATGGCATCGGCTGTACCACCTGGGAGGTGATCTGGCGCATTGTCTTACCGTTCACCAAGAATGGGGTGATCGGCGGGGTGATGCTCGGTCTGGGCCGCGCGCTGGGTGAAACCATGGCGGTTACTTTTATCATCGGCAACACCTACCAGCTCGACAGCATCTCGTTGTATATGCCAGGGAATAGTATTACCTCCGCGCTGGCTAATGAGTTCGCCGAAGCGGAAACCGGCCTGCACGTGGCGGCGCTGATGGAGCTGGGCCTGATCCTGTTCGTTATCACCTTTATCGTTCTGGCCGCGTCTAAGTTCATGATTATGCGCCTCGCGAAGAATGAGGGGGCACGCTAATGGCGACCATTGAATTGCAAACCTCTACCGAGCTGGCGGAGTCCCGTCGCAAGATGCAGGCCAAACGTCGTATGAAGAACCGTATCGCTCTGGCGCTGTCGATGGCGACCATGGCGTTTGGTTTGTTCTGGCTTATCTGGATCCTGATGGCGACGATAACCCGCGGTTTCGATGGCATGAGTCTGGCGCTCTTCACCGAAATGACGCCGCCGCCGAATACGGCGGGCGGTGGCCTGGCTAACGCCCTCGCCGGCAGCGGCCTGCTGATCCTGTGGGCAACCGTCTTTGGTACGCCGCTGGGTATCCTTGCCGGAATTTATCTGGCGGAGTATGGCCGCAAATCGGTGCTGGCGGAAATCATCCGTTTTATCAACGATATTCTGCTTTCCGCGCCGTCTATCGTGGTCGGCCTGTTTGTCTACACCATCGTGGTGGCGCAGATGCAGCACTTCTCGGGCTGGGCGGGCGTTATCGCGCTGGCGCTGCTGCAGGTGCCTATCGTTATTCGTACCACCGAAAACATGCTGAAGCTGGTGCCGGATAGCCTGCGTGAAGCGGCCTATGCGCTGGGGACGCCGAAGTGGAAGATGATCTCGGCGATCACCCTGAAAGCGTCCGTCTCAGGGATTATGACCGGGATCCTGCTGGCTATCGCCCGTATCGCCGGGGAAACGGCGCCGCTGCTGTTCACTGCGCTGTCCAACCAGTTCTGGAGCACCGACATGATGCAGCCGATTGCTAACCTGCCGGTGACCATTTTCAAATTTGCCATGAGTCCGTTTGCGGAGTGGCAGCAACTGGCATGGGCCGGGGTATTGATTATCACCCTGTGCGTCTTGCTGCTGAACATCCTGGCGCGCGTTATCTTCGCCAAGAAGAAACACGGTTAATTTTTTGCGGCGCAGCGAATGCTGCGCTGAATGAGGAAGAGATAGAGATGAGTATGGTGAATACAGCTCCGGGTAAGATTTCAGTTCGTAACCTGAACTTCTACTACGGCAAATTCCATGCCCTGAAGAACATCAACCTGGATATCACCAAAAACCAGGTGACGGCGTTTATCGGTCCGTCAGGCTGTGGTAAATCCACCCTGCTGCGCACGTTCAACAAAATGTTCGAACTGTATCCGGAGCAGCGCGCGGAAGGCGAGATCCTGCTGGATGGCGACAACATTCTGACCAACACCCAGGATATCGCCCTGCTGCGCGCTAAGGTTGGCATGGTGTTCCAGAAACCAACGCCGTTCCCGATGTCCATTTATGACAATATCGCCTTCGGCGTGCGCCTGTTTGAAAAGCTGTCCCGTGCCGATATGGACGAGCGCGTGCAGTGGGCGCTGACCAAAGCCGCATTATGGAACGAAACCAAAGATAAACTGCACCAGAGCGGGTATTCTCTCTCCGGGGGTCAGCAGCAGCGTCTGTGTATTGCCCGCGGTATCGCGATCCGCCCGGAAGTGCTGCTGCTTGATGAGCCGTGCTCCGCGCTGGACCCGATCTCCACCGGGCGTATCGAAGAGCTGATCACCGAGCTGAAACAGGACTACACCGTCGTTATCGTGACTCACAACATGCAGCAGGCTGCGCGTTGCTCCGACCATACGGCATTTATGTATCTTGGCGAGCTGATTGAGTTCAGCAACACGGACGACCTGTTCACCAAGCCCGCGAAGAAACAAACTGAAGATTATATTACTGGCCGCTACGGTTGATTTGCCCTTGTGCTTTCAGGCTCTCACCAGTTGGGCAATCAGGAGACACCATGGACAACCTAAATCTTAACAAACATATTTCCGGCCAGTTCAACGCTGAACTGGAGTATATCCGCACCCAGGTGATGACCATGGGTGGGCTGGTGGAGCAACAGCTTTCTGATGCGATCACCGCCATGCATAACCAGGACAGCGATCTGGCGAAACGCGTCATCGACGGCGACAAGCAGGTCAACATGATGGAAGTGGCGATCGACGAGGCCTGCGTGCGCATCATCGCCAAGCGCCAGCCGACCGCCAGCGACCTGCGTCTGGTGATGGCGATCATCAAGACTATCGCTGAGCTGGAACGCATCGGCGACGTGGCGGATAAAATCTGCCGCACCGCGCTGGAGAAGTTTTCCCAGCAGCACCAGCCGCTGCTGGTGAGCCTCGAATCGCTGGGCCGTCACACGGTGCAGATGCTGCATGACGTACTGGATGCGTTTGCGCGTATGGATCTCGACGAAGCGGTACGTATCTATCGCGAAGATAAGAAAGTCGACCAGGAGTATGAAGGCATTGTGCGCCAGCTGATGACCTACATGATGGAAGACTCGCGCACTATCCCCAGCGTCCTGACCGCGCTGTTCTGCGCGCGCTCCATCGAGCGTATTGGCGACCGCTGCCAGAATATCTGCGAATATATTTTCTACTTCGTCAAAGGTCAGGATTTCCGTCACGTTGGCGGCGATGAGCTGGATAAACTGCTCGCCGGCAAAGATCCGAAAGAGTAATAATCATTCTGTCTAATTCTGGTAAATGGCTTTATCAGAATTAGATATGATTTATCTCGTGGCAGCGAGATTGCTGAGATTATCGTCACAATTAACAATCTGCCCGTTTGAGTTATTCATTTTATCGCGTAACAATCAACGCCCACTCCTGAGCTTAAACGCTCAGGGTGGTTTAAACGGATTGTGACTGCGACAGCAGGCAAAACCTGATATTGCCCCTACGGCGGCGGTATCAGGTTTTTTTGTTTTATGCGGGCCAATAATGGCTGAATGAGGGTTGCTACCGCGATGTGCGGGCAAAACCTGAAGAGGATTATCTGTTAAGGCAGATGGTCTTCTTCAGGTTTTTTTTTGCTTTGTCTAACTGCAAAAATAACAGCCGCCGCGACCTCAAACGGTATGGATAGGGCTATTAGAACCTGCGCGGGATGGTTGTTGCTGTCGTGTTTTATTTACGCCAATGCTTATATAAAGGAATATTATGATGAGAAAAAACAGGATCGCTTCGGCGATAGTCTTGCTGGCGCCTCTTTGTTATTCCACCACTCTGATAGCAAGCCCGTTGACGGTGGAGCAACGACTTGAGCTGCTGGAGAAAGCGCTCAAAGACACGCAAAAAGAGCTCAAAAAATATCAGGACCAGGAGAGAAAAAGAGACCAGATTTGGGCCTCATGGTCTCCGCCTGCGGAAGGTCAGAAGCGCAAGACCGGGGTGGCGGCCGCCGGTCCGAAAACGGCGGTTAAACCGGATGCGGTGCTGGTTAAAAATCAACAACCTGCCACGGATGGCGCGCCAGCCTACAGCGCGATGACGCTGAAAGATTTTAGCACGTTCGTGAAAGATGAAATTGGCTTCAGCTATAACGGCTACTTCCGTTCCGGCTGGGGCACCGCCTCGCACGGCTCGCCAAAATCGTGGGCGATCGGTTCGCTTGGCCGCCTGGGCAATGAATATTCCGGCTGGTTCGATCTGCAGCTGAAGCAGCGGGTGTTTCAGGAAGGTGATAAACGCGTTGATGCCATCGTGATGCTCGACGGGAACATCGGCCAGCAGTACTCCTCAGGCTGGTTTGGTGACAATGCCGGCGGCGAAAACTACATCCAGTTCTCGGATATGTACGTTAACACCAAAGGGTTCCTGCCGTTTGCCCCGGAAGCCGATTTCTGGGTCGGCAAACACGGGGCGCCAAAAATCGAAATCCAGATGCTGGACTGGAAAACGCAGAGAACCGATGCGGCGGCCGGCGTGGGGCTGGAAAACTGGCAGGTGGGCGCCGGGAAATTCGATATCGCATTGGTCCGCGAAGATGTCGATGATTACGATCGTTCTTTGAGCAATAAGCAGCAAATTAACACCAATACTCTGGACGTTCGCTACAAAGAGATTCCGCTGTGGGATAAAGCCAGCCTGATGGTCAGCGGACGCTATGTCGCCGCGAATCAAAGTTCCTCAGAGAAATATAAAGAGGGCAATGAAGGTTATTATCCGTGGAAAGATACCTGGATGGCAGGCACTTCGTTAACACAGAAATGGGCTAACGGCGGTTTTAACGAATTTTCTTTCTTACTGGCGAATAATTCTATTGCCAGCAGCTTCTCGCGCTATGCCGGATCCAGCCCCTATACCACCTTTAACGGCCGCTATTATGGCGATCATACCAATGGCACCGCCGTGCGCTTAACCTCGCAGGGGGAAACCTATTTACGCGATGACGTTATTATGGCGAATGCCATCGTCTACTCCTTTGGTAACGATGTCTATAGCTACGAAACCCGGGCCCACTCCGATTTTGAATCCATTCGCACGGTCCTGCGACCGGCTTATATCTGGGATAAATATAACCAGACCGGTGTCGAGCTGGGATACTTCAAACAGCAAAACAAAGATGTTACCGGCAAGAAATATAACGAGTCCGGCTACAAGACCACGCTGTTCCATACCTTCAAAGTCAATACCAGTATGCTGACCTCGCGCCCGGAAATTCGCTTCTATGCCACCTATATTAAAGCGAAGGATATCGACCTGGATAAGGCAGCGAATAATACCACCAGCATTTTTGAAGACGGTAAAAACGATCAGTTTGCCGTGGGGGCGCAGGCGGAAATCTGGTGGTAAGACGATAACAGAACGGACACAACGGAAGAGGACTAACGATGAAACGACATGCAATGTATTTCGCACTGGCGCTGGCGGGCGCGGCATTTACCCTCCAGGCGGCGCCATTACCCGCGATGCCGGATCCCACCCTGCCGGTGAGCCACTTTATTACCCAGGTTAACGCGGATAAGAGTATCACTTATCGCCTGTTTGCTCCTGATGCCCGGCGGGTGTCGGTAGTGACCGGCGCCACGCCGGACTCCTTTGTCTCACACGACATGACCAAAGAGGCTCAGGGGGTGTGGACATGGAAAAGTGAGCCGATGAAACCCAATCTCTATGAATACTATTTCGATGTGGATGGCTTCCGCTCGGTGGATACCGGCAGCCGCTATCAGAAGCCGCAGCGCCAGGTGAATACCAGTTTGATTCTGGTACCTGGTAGTATTCTCGACGATCGGGCGGTCGCGCATGGCGATCTGCGCACCCTCACCTATCACTCGAAGGCACTGAACGCCGAACGTCGTCTCTATGTCTGGACGCCGCCGGGCTATAGCGGAACCGGCGATCCGCTGCCGGTGCTCTATTTCTATCATGGCTTTGGCGACAGCGGTCTGTCGGCCATCGATCAGGGGCGTATCCCGCAGATCATGGATAACCTGCTGGCGGAGGGCAAAATCAAGCCGATGCTGGTGGTGGTCCCGGATACCGAAACCGATACCCCGGAAGCGATAGCGGAAAACTTTCCGCCGCAGGAGCGGCGCAAAAACTTCTATCCGCTCAATGCGCAGGCGGCGGATAACGAGTTGATGCAGGATATCATTCCGCTGATCGATACCCGGTTTAACGTGCGTAAAGATGCCGACGGCCGGGCGCTGGCTGGCCTGTCACAGGGCGGTTATCAGGCGCTGGTTTCCGGAATGAACCATCTGGATAGCTTTGGCTGGCTCGCCACCTTTAGCGGCGTCACGACCACGACAGTGCCGAATGCCGGCGTGGAAGCGCAGCTGAAGCAGCCTGACGCGATCAATAAGCAGCTGCGCAACTTTACCGTGGTCGTCGGGGAAAAAGATTCCGTCACCGGCAACGATATCGCGGGTCTGAAACGCGAGCTGGAAAAACAGAAGATCAACTTCGACTATCACTCGTATCCTGGCCTGAACCATGAAATGGACGTCTGGCGCCCGGCCTACGCCGAGTTTGTGCAGAAACTGTTTAAATAACCGTTAGGGGGGCCTTCAGCCCCCGTTTTGTGCTTGTGAAGGACGACAAGATGAAAATGATTGTGACCGAAGATTATGAAGAGATGAGCCTGGTCGCCAGCCATCATGTTCTGGGCTATATCACGGCACCGCGGCGGGTGAATCTCGCCGTGACGGCCGGCAGCACGCCAAAGCGGATGTATGAGCATCTAACCGCCGCCGTGAAAGGCAAAGCATTCTATGATCGGGTGCACTATTACAACTTCGATGAGATCCCCTTTCGCGGCCAGTCGCGAGAAGGCGTCACGATATCTAATCTGCGCCAGCTGTTTTTTACCCCGGCGCAGATCAAAGAAGAGAACATTCACAAGCTGACGCTGGACAACGCCGCTCAGCACGATCGCCAGCTGGAAGAGGCTGGCGGCCTTGATCTGATGGTGCTGGGGCTGGGGGCTGACGGCCATTTTTGCGGCAACCTGCCGAATACCACCCGCTTTCATGATCAGACGGTCGAAGTGCCGATTCATGGGGAAATGATTGGTATTGTCGCTAACGGCGAGATGGGCGGGGATTTTTCCGTCGTGCCCGATAGCTATGTCACCATGGGGCCGAGAAGCGTGATGGCGGCAAAAAATCTGCTGTTGATCGTGAGCGGCGCGGCGAAGGCGCAAGCCCTTAAGCAGGTGGTTGAAGGCCCGGTCAGCGAGCAGGTGCCGGCGTCGGTGCTCAAATTACACCCTTCACTGGTGATTATTGCCGATAAAGCGGCAGTCACTGAATTGCAGCCATAACCAGTCGCTGATTCTATTCCCCGCTTGCACAGACGCTTAGCGGGGCTACATCGATGCCAACGTGCCGCTCACCAGGCCCTTAACGCGTGATATCCCAGCCGCGCGCTTGCCACAATGCCGGCAGCTCTGCCAGATCGGTAAAGGTCGTCACTTTGGGATGATCGATCGGCTGGTTATGCGGATCGGCGCAGAAATAAAACACCTCCATGCCGGCGGCAATCCCCGACTGAGCACCGGCGCTGGAGTCATCCACCAGGATACAGTTTTCGGCTTTTACCTGCATGGCCTCTGCCGCATGAAACATCAGCGCCGGGTCAGGCTTCCAGCGCTGAATATCATAGCCGCTGTACAAGCGGTCAGCGAAATGGTGCAGCAGGCCGGTGCGGCCAAGAGAGTGCTGCATTTTACTGACCGGGCCATTGGAAACCACGCACATCGGGACGCTTACCGCATCCAGCAGCGCCTGGGCTCCGGCAATCACCTCCAGTTCGCTATCAAACAGGCGAGCGACCTCCGCACGGTAAATTGGCTCCAGCGTCGCTTTTTGCAGGTTAACGCCATGCTCAGCGTTGATGGTGTCGATAATTTCGTACAGCTTCACCCCTTTGAAGCGCTTAAAAATCTCGGCAAGGTCCAGCGTAATGCCGAATTCCTGGAACATGTGAACGTAGGCGCGGGAGCAAATCACCTCACTGTCGACCAGTGTGCCGTCACAGTCAAAAAATACTGCTTCTGGTTGAGTCATAGTCTTTCCGTATTAACAAGTTTAACGTTTTCGTCATGCCCAATGCCGCGACGCAATCGTTGCCGTATAAGCAAAATAAATGAAAAAAATTACCATACAACTGCGCCGGGTGCCCTGTTTTGGTATAGGATAGCCTCGAATTTTCCCTCCTTTACGTTCGGAAACCGATAATGAGTCAACAACAAACCAGCCAGTCTTCTGGCCAGGGTCTGCTGGAGCGCGTATTTAAGCTGCGCGAGCACGGCACCACAGTGCGTACGGAAGCGATCGCCGGTTTCACCACGTTCCTGACGATGGTGTATATCGTTTTTGTTAACCCACAAATTCTTGGCGTAGCGGGCATGGATACCAGCGCCGTGTTTGTGACTACCTGTCTGATTGCTGCGTTCGGCAGTATCCTGATGGGCCTGTTCGCGAACCTGCCGGTGGCTCTTGCGCCGGCGATGGGTCTGAACGCCTTCTTCGCCTTTGTGGTGGTGCAGGCGATGGGCCTGCCGTGGCAGGTAGGCATGGGCGCGATTTTCTGGGGCGCCGTCGGTCTGCTGCTGCTGACGATTTTCCGTGTACGCTACTGGATGATCGCCAATATTCCGGTGAGCCTGCGCGTCGGTATCACCAGCGGTATCGGCCTGTTTATCGGCATGATGGGTCTGAAAAATGCCGGGGTTATCGTCGCTAATCCGGAAACGCTGGTCAGCATTGGTCATCTGACCTCCCACAGTGTGCTGCTGGGCATACTGGGCTTCTTTATCATCGCGATTCTGGCATCACGTAACATTCATGCCGCGGTCCTGGTGTCTATTGTGGTCACCACCCTACTGGGCTGGATGCTGGGCGATGTGCACTACACCGGCATCGTCTCCGCGCCGCCGAGCGTGACGTCGGTGATTGGTCATGTCGATCTGGCGGGCTCCCTGAACCTGGGCCTGGCCGGCGTGATCTTCTCGTTTATGCTGGTCAACCTGTTTGACTCCTCCGGGACGCTGATTGGCGTCACCGATAAAGCGGGTCTGGCTGATGCACAGGGTAAATTCCCGCGCATGAAGCAAGCGCTGTTTGTCGACAGCGTCTCGTCCGTTGCCGGTTCCTTTATTGGTACCTCTTCGGTGACCGCCTATATCGAATCCTCCTCCGGCGTTTCCGTGGGCGGACGCACCGGCCTGACCGCCGTTGTCGTTGGGATCCTGTTCCTGCTGGTTATCTTCCTGTCTCCGCTGGCGGGGATGGTTCCGGCCTATGCCGCCGCCGGCGCGCTGATTTACGTTGGCGTACTGATGACCTCAAGCCTGGCGCGCGTGAAGTGGGATGACCTGACGGAAGCGGTACCGGCGTTTATCACCGCGGTGATGATGCCGTTTAGCTTCTCAATCACCGAAGGTATCGCCTTAGGCTTTATCTCTTACTGCGTGATGAAGATCGGTACCGGCCGTCTGCGCGAGCTCAGCCCGTGCGTGATTATCGTCTCGCTGCTGTTCGTGCTGAAAATTGTCTTTATCGATGCACATTAATCCGCACGCATGATGAAAAAGCCCGGCATCGCTGCCGGGCTTTTTTTATGCTTTAACCCGCCGAATATAGTCGCCAAAGGCGGTCAGCTGGCCACGCAGATGGTCGAGGGTGCTCTGATCGACTACTTCACCCGACTGCGGATCCACTTTGTTCTGGATGACGCCGCCCATAAATTCCGGTTTATTCATTACCATCGCATCAAGGAAGACCAGAATCTGGCGCAAATGATACTGGCAGCGCGCACCGCCGATGGCGCCCATTGAGCTGGTCTGAATCAGTACCGGTTTGCCGGACAGCGGCTGCTCGGGCAGGCGTGACAGCCAGTCGATGGCGTTTTTCAGGCCGCCAGGCACGGAATAGTTATACTCGGGAGTGACGATCACCACGCCATCCGCTTCGCGGATCTGTTGCGCAATATCCTGCACGCGCTGTGGGAACCCCTCTTCCTCCTGCATATCAGCATCGTACAGCGGGATATCACCGATCGACGGCAGCGCGGAGATATCCATGCCCGCTGGCGCGATGCCGGGCAGGGTGCGCGCGACCATTCCATTAAACGACCCTTTGCGCAGGCTGCCGAGTAACGTAACCACTTTTAAGGTATCTGACATGATTGCTCCTTTGTATCATGATGCCGGCAAAACCGGTCAATTGAGGGATAAGGTTTTTTCCATCGGTAAGCTGGTAAAACGCATCAGACGGGCCGACGGTTCGCGTGCGCGCTGCTGAGCATCCGGCAGGCTGCGCCATTCGCCCCCCTTAGCATCATATTCCCAGACCTTCAGCGAGCCGATATTTGGGCTGGCGGCAATCGACCACACCAGCAGCGATTCGGCATCACAGACGGCTTCGATCGGCTGGCTACCGGCGGTGCGCAGGCGGCCAGAACCCGGCAGCAGCTGCGTTGATGCTTCGCCGGTCAGTTTCAACACGCTTCGCCGCAGGGCCACCAGCTGGCTACGCGCTTCATCCGGGTCATGCTGAATGTTAATCCACAGATTTTCATTGTTACTGAAATTGTGCCGGTCGGCGTCGTGACCACGCACCGTGCGCTGCAGTTCCATGTCGAGGCCACAATCCCCCTCGGTGGTCAGCGCGACGCCAACAATATTGCCAGTATAAGAGATAGAGAAGCGAGGAAGATGACGATCGCTAAAAACCGGTCGGCCATTGGCTTCATTGATGATTTCAGGCAGCTCGCTGATACCGTAAAGCATAAACAGCAGTTCGGCGAGTAGCGAACGCGAAGCGCGAAAGCGAGCCTGGCGGTATTCAGGGAGTAGGCGTGCGGATTGATGACAGGCCGCTGACAAACGTGTCGATAGCGGCTCCCCGGTACTAAGTATCCCTCTTGCAAAATGCGTTGCCATACGTCGCTCCGTGAGTAATGGTCTGGATAAAATTGCGGGCGCTATTATCGCCTGGTATTAACAGGTTTTAATGCCGAAATCCCCCCTTGAAAAGGGAATTTGTTTGAATTTTACAAATTCTTGCGCAAATAAGGGGCGATAGACACGAAACAAGGCTTACAGCGTACCGGAATAGAGTGCTTTCAGCGTATCTCTAAGCCAGACGAGCTTCGGGTTGTAGCTGTTGCGCTTATGCCATAGCAGGGTGAAGGGAACGCGCAGCTTTTCCAGATGCTGCGCCTCCAGCGGTAGCGGCCGGGAGACTAGCGGCAGCTGGTGCTGCTGATTATAGTGCTGGCAGTAGCGCGGCGCGGTAGCCAGCATGGTGTGTTGCGGTTGAGCGGCCATAAAAAGCGATTGTTCAAACCCTGGCACGGTCAGCGCCACGTTACGCTTATACCCCAGCTCCTGCAGCACATCGTCCAGCGCCCAGGTATCGCGTTGTTCCCAGCAGATAGTGATATGCGGATAGCGTAAGAATGCCGCCAGATCCCACTCTTCCCTGAGCGCTGGATGATCGGCGCGCAGCCAGACCTGCGGCAGGTCGGTGAACAGTACCTCAAAATCGATATACCACGGCAGCAGGCTCAGCAGCTCCCGCGACTGTGGATGGCTTTCACGCCCGCAGAAGCCGATATCCACCTCGCCGCGAATGATGGCGTCCAGCGAGTCGTAGTCCCAGTTGCGCAAACGAATCAATGCCTGCGGATAGCGCTGATAGATGCGCTGGGAGAGGGTATTAAACAGGATCATCAGCAGCGGCGTTTCCGCCGCCAGCTCGAATTTGAGGCCGCTGGGCATGGTGTGGTGTGGTTTATCGAGGATCTGGTTGCCCATCTGCATCCAGTCCGCCAGATCCTGCTCCATGCTGCTGACCAGCGGCGTAGGCGCCAGACCCAGCGGGGTTTTCACAAACAGCGGGTCGTCAAACCAGGCGCGCAGTTTGGCCAGCGACTTGCTCACCGCTGACGGCGAAACGTTCATCCGCTTCGCCGTACGGGTAACGCTGAGCTCCTGGGTCAGGAGCTGCAGGCAGAGGAGTAAATTAAGATCAAGACTCGACAGCGGCTTCTTCATCGTATTGCGCAACCCGCGGCGGGGTGACGACCAGTAATAAAACAAGGCTCACTATGCTACAGGCAATGAGTATCCCGATCAGCATATTCATTGCGCTGAGTCCGATGATGGCGGCGAGCCAAATCCACAGCGATGAACCGCACACCTGCGCGATGCCGAGGACCGAACTGGCGACGCCCGCGCGCAGCGTGAACGGCCCCAGCGCCTGGCTCATTGCGACGCCGAATCCAACGGAGAAGCCGGCGCAAATCATGCCCAACCCGATCAGGGTGAGGGTCTGGCGGGTGGCGAGGCTCAGCGCCAGGCCTGCCGCCAGGAACAGTACCTGCGAAGTCAGCATTAAGGTGCGGGGGGTAAACAGCGACAGGGCGAACGGCGTCGAGAAGGAGACCGCCATGCTGATCATCGCCATCAGGGCCATCGCCATTGAGTAAGTTCCCCGGTCGAACCCCATCTCTTCCATCATCAGAACCGGAGAGACGTTCACGTAGGTCAGGATCGCCGTCACGCTGAGGGTGGTAATGAGAATGCGGCTGAGAAAAAAGCGGTTCAGCAGCGACTCACTGCCGCCATGCTGCGGTGTCGCAGTCTGCGGAGGTGCCGTCGGGCGCGTCTCGCGCAGGATAAAGACCGACAGCAAACCGACCATGACGCCCATGCCGGTCATGGTGTAGAACAGGCTCTGCCACGGATATTTCAGCATAATCAGGTGGCCAAGCACCGGCGCCAGGACGGGGATAATGCAGGTAATGCCGTTGAGCAACGACAGCACCTTGGCGCGGCGGCGATCGTCCAGCGTATCGCGCAGGATAGCGAAAGCCACCACGTAGCAGCTGCCGGCACCGATCCCCTGGATAAAGCGTCCGACGAGGAAGTGGCTGCTGGCATGCGCCAGGGCGCAGAGCAGGGAGGCGACAACAAAGATCACCGCGCCCACAATGGCGACAGGCTTACGTCCTGACCGGTCGGCGATGCGACCAGCAAACAGCATCGCGGAGGCCATACCGGCCAGATAGACTGAAAAGGCAATATGTAATTGTGCCTCGCTGGCCCCCAGGTCCTGAGCAATACGCGGCAGGCCGACCAGATACATATCGATGCCAGAGGGATAGAGCAGAACCAGGGCGAAACTGCAGAGAAGAAAGCGTGTCATGGGATCCTCGCGATGTGAATGGCGTTCAGCATAGTGAGGAACGCGGCACAAGACGAGTTGCCATTTGGACAACGCTCTTTTCCTGGCAGGAAACGCGAGTTAACGACTCCGGGTACGCCAGACGCGGGCCATCCCTTCGCTTTCCGGCCGAACGCTTTCAAAGCCGAACTTCGCATACAGCGCCGGCACATCCGCCACCAGCGTAACGTAGGCCCCGTCAAAGGCGTTAGCGTCCAGCCAGGCGATCAGCTTCTCCATCACCAGCCGGCCAAGGCCTTTTCCCTGATGAGCCGGATCGACGGCGACGTCGACAATATCGAAATTAATCGCGCCGTCGCCGACGATACGTCCCATCGCGATCGGCGTCTCCTGCCAGAGGATATGTACGCCGTAACAGCTATGCGGCAGCCCGGCTCTGGCGCCTTCCAGGGGGCGCGGCGACATGCCTGCCGCCACCCGCAGGTGGCAAAACGCTTCGGCGGAGGGCACCTTCTCGATCACGGTATATTCAACGGTCATGCTTTAGTCTCGTGGTAAAAGGGGAGATAAAAGTAGAGAACGTTGCGCCGCAAAGGGCAAGAAAAAACCCGCATTAACGCGGCGTTAATGCGGGTGAGTGAACGTTTACGGACGCGATACAGAAGCTGGAAAATCGAGCTAACTCGTTAATCTATCAGCGATACGTTGCCTTGAAGTCATGGCTATGGGCACATTCAAGGACACAGAAAAACAAATAGCTGGTGGAGCCACGGTTAAAACCATCACCCTATGAGGACTTAGGGGAGTTCAGCTTTTATTGCAGATGTTCCCGTAATGGCAATAGCTTTTGTCAATGAATCGAGCCTCCTGAATAACTGAGCGGACGATTTTATGCAGTGCGCATAGCCCTCTGTTATGAGGCGATAAGCATAGTTTTTGCGTACTGACTTGCGCTATAGTCCCCACGTTGCGGCAAAACCGCAACCGGAATTGGCGTTCCGAATTATCACGAGTGTCGGTAGCGATGTTTGCAGTGCTACTGGCGCGGCCTGCGCTCGCCCCTTCAATGGTGGCTCAGGCAGGGGCTTCGAAAGAAGCGCCGGGTCGTGATAACCGGTACGCCAACCCTGTCTGGGTCACCACCAGTGAGCCTGGCGTCTCCGGTGGTGGCGTTAACCTGCTTATCACGAAGCGGAGCGCTGCGTATGTGTCCTGTCCCTGAATATCCCTTTGCACCAGCCTCCGCCGGAGGTATCTATGAAAATCACCGTAGAACAACCCTCAGCCAGAGAACTGGTCGATCGCTCGCGAGTCTTGGTGCATGTGATGCTTGAGCATCCTGACGATATCGGCCCGAATTATGCGTTGCTTCTCATCCTTGCCGACCAGCTACAACTATTAAGGGATGCTTTTGAAGAGGATGAGGTCAGACGGCTTAGAGATGAGAAATTACCTCAGTAATTCTTACTGCGACCACAGCATCAGGGACAGATGTTGTGGTTGATTCCCCCACCTGCTTTTCCCTGGCTGGCTCCCCCATATTCTCTGAGGTGAATTCCATAGTCACAGCAATGGCGCGGGTTGGAAGGGCATCCCCCATCTTTCTCTGTTAAAGGTGAATAATGTGGGGGGAGTCGAGTACCTGCCAGTGTATCCCCCCACAGATTCCGAGTTCCATCATCATTTCCCCGTATCCAGGAGCCGGATCTGTTCTCCATCGAGCACAATCAGTTGCTCGCGCATCAGCTTCTCCAGCCAGCGCGAAAATTTCTTCTCGACGTTAATTCCCTTAGCCCGTAGATCGTCGCGCAAGAGCGCGCGGGTACAAGGCTTATTCTGGCTGATGCGTTGGTTAATACAGCGCCATAGCGCCGTATGGTTGCGGGTGATATGAGGAACACCGGGTGGTATGCCACTACTCAGTAAGTCATCGTCAGGTTGCCGGGGCTCGTCATTCAGCACCAGTGAGGTCACTGGTTCGCCATCGCTATCGGTATAGATAACGACTTCCTCAAGATCGTAGGCGGTGACCTCCGGCATCTCCGCATCTTTCATCTTTGTACAACTCAGGGTGATAGCGTTGCGACGTCCCTCGCGCCTGACGTTAAACTCGGCATCCAGCGCGGCCTGAAAAGCACTTGAACCGCGAGCGCCTCGTTCCTGATCCTTACCCGAGTGATGAACGATCATCATCGCTGCGCGCGTATGATACCGAATGGCGTCGCAACCCTGGATAAATGCGCCCATATCCCGCGCGGTGTTTTCATCCGAGTTACCAAAACAGCGGGCCAGCGTATCGAGGATGATCAGCCGTACCGGCATTCCGGTCATGTTCTGAATGTCCTTTGCCGCCAGGATAACCTGTTCGATGCTTCCCGGAGCGGCTGGAAAGATCGGGCAGTCGACGCGAAACAGGTTATCGAGCGCCATCTCGTCATTAACGCTGAGTTCCCAGGCGCGGATCCGCCGCGATACACCGGTTCCTCCTTCTCCGGCGATAAACAGCACAGCCCCTTGATTGACTCGCCTTCCGCCCCATGACGTACCGCTGGCAATATGGCACGCCAGCGATACCGCCAGAAAGGATTTAAAAGAGCCGCCGGGGCCGTAAATACTGCACAGCGCCCCGGCGGGAATAAGTCCTTTAACCAGATAATCCTGACTGGTATTAAATCCTTCCGAGCCCCGGCGCAGCGGAAGGGAGGTGGTGAGAGTACGGTCTGATGCTGTCATGACTTAAGACCTGAGATTTGCAGGAAGCTGCTGGTTGAACACAATCCGGGAAATGGATTCACCGTAGTGACGGTAAAATTCATCCCAGTCGCTCAATGTGGTGTCTGCAGGGAGAACCACACAGCCCTTCACTACCTCGGCAGCGGCGGTTGCATTCAGCAACCCGGTATTTTTTTCCTGACTGCAATCATTATCGCCAGCCAGGATAAGGTGGCATTCAGGCCACTGCGCCCGGAAAGCGATGGCCACATTTTTCAGGTTGTGCGCCGACAGGGCAGCAACGACCGGAAAATGATGAAGGCATGAGACTGCAAGCGCGGTTGCATATCCTTCGGTAATGATGATGCCTTCCGCTGGTTTGCTGTCCGGTACCCAGGGTTCCGGTCTACCGTTGCGGCTCGCCTGATGTACCGGGCAAAAACAATCCTTCAGATGGCTACCGGGCAGCAGGTACTTTTTCCCTCCAGGATGAATGAACTGCGCACCTGTCAGCTGCGCGCCTGTATTTCGAATTGGCAATACCAGCGTACCCGCCCCGAAATGCACGCCGCAGATTGTCCGGCTACTACGCTCAGTCAGAAGCCACTGGGCTCGTCGCCAGCCTCGCGTTGTCAGATACGGCGCTTCTCCGGATTCGCAATGACGAAGCAGTGTCTTAATACGCGATTCCAAATTCAAAGCCTGTGATTTTTCCCTGGCTGGCGGAACCAGCGGTACAGGATCCATGTCCTGCACCATTCCGGCGGCCGCAACCAGTGCGCAACCGAAGAAGCGGGAAACCAGATCCAGTCCGTCACCTGCGCCGCACTGATTGCAGAACCATGTGCCGCGCCCCTCCAGATCATCCATCCTGAAGCGATCCTTACCCCCACAACAGGGACACGGGCCATGCCGATGATTTGGTGGAATGGGAATACCAAGTTTTTCAAATATTTTCGGCCAGTTATTGCGTGCCCGATCGGAGACGGCAGAAACGTAATAGCTCATGATTGCCTCCCATACACCTGCTGGATGTAGCGCCCTCGACCATCGCCATGACCAAGATCCATCGCAACCATCGCCCTGGCTTCCTTTATACTCAGCCCCAGTCCCTGGTAGTGCGCCATCGCCTCCTGCGCCCATGAATAGCGCAGACTGTGTGGTGCATAGGGGCCAGTCAGCCCAGCGCGAACTGCGCTGGCACGCCAGTAATTCATTGCGGCGCGCAGATCGGGTTTATTGAGCAAACGTCCCCCGCGTTGTGTCATCAGGGGTATAGCCTGGTTCAGGATGCTGCGTAGCCTTTCAGGTTCGAGCACCACTGTCTGACGGGAACGTGATCCTTTGGTGCCAAAAACCACCTGCAATCGATTTTCTCCACGCTCTAACGCAGCGGCCCATGTCTTCAGAGACTGACAACACTGCACTGCTTCCTGTGAACGCAAACCCATTGCTCTGGCAAGCTCCAGCGTCAGAGCCAGCCCTTCATCCTTTTCATGAAAAGCAGACAGCGCCGACAACCAGCGTTCTGAGGTTAATGGCAGATGCGTTCCTGCCCGGCTGGCGTTACCCAGCCCGAGCGCTTTATTGCTGATGCGCTCCGATTGGGCAAATTTTTGACGTCCAGACTGAGCAAGGATGGTGCGCAGGGCAGCCATCTCGTTTTGTAGCGTGCGTGGCGTAATGCCTGCTTCCCGTCGCGCCATCACGTAGCTTTCGATATGTGACGATTTCAGATGCTGGAGATCCTGAATCTGGATATTCAGCTTGGTGCAGATGCTGGCTTAAACGCCCGGCGATGCGGAGGCGATCATGGACTGTTTTAAAACTGCCGCCAGCCAGCAGGGCGAGTTTTTCCATGCGTTTTGTAAGTTTCGACATAGCTACTCTCCACTCAATTCTCCGACGCGCGGTTGGACACAGCGTGCTGTGCTGAACGATACCGGTGCGCCGGAGAATGCGCGGATGAGGTATGACGGGGTACGGTGATGCACGAATGCAGCCGCCTGCTCAGGCAGGTATATCCCCACAGGTAAAATAACCTGTCCTCCGGTATCGGTTCGGTAGTGCTGGTTTCTCCTCCTGGTAAGTGAATTTCTGACATCTGTTTGAGTGTCAGCCTGTTTGTTGCAGTGGATTTGCAGGCAGTAGCTGGGTTGAAGCTGATCTGCGCGCTGGCGTCACTTTCACTCGCTTACGCTCTTAAAAGTGACGCCGCGTTTTGCACATTCAGCAGGAAGTACGGACGCAAAGCCTTCGGCAATGCCGTCCGACTTCTCTACAGCGTTCTGTCTGTCGCTACGCTTGCAACAGGGTAGCGATAAAGGGTGTGGTCACCTGTATCGAGACAGGAAGTCAGTTTCAGACCACGCTTCGTTCCCTGGTTGACCGGGGGGCTGACCGCCAAAGGCGCTTCTTACAGGTCGCAGTTCGTCTTAGAACAGGAAGCTTTTAGGGGTACTGCTATGAGTTGGGGATAGGGTAGATCTGGGGAAGGGGGAAAGCTGCGGGAAACTGTTTTGGGGATTTGAAAGTTTTATATGTAATGAAATAAAAATTTATGGCAGGTATAATCGAAAACACTTATTCGATAATGCTCTTATTAGAATGTCAGTTATACATATTAAGGTTGCGAAAAATGAATGCTCATAAAATATATATGCCACCCCCCTCGAATTGGCAGGATTTTCAAACGTTAGTGGGTGACGTTGCCAGATTGAAATATGTTCCAGAGTCAGTTCAAGAGTATGGAAGGCAAGGTCAAAAACAAAATGGAGTAGATGTTATTGCAGAGAGTATAAATGGAGATATAATTGGCTTTCAATGCAAAGAGACAAAGAAAGGCAATATTACTAAAGAGGTTGTTGACTGTGAGATTGAAAAAGCTAAAAACTTCGTGCCTAATTTATCTGTGTTCTTTATAGTTACAACTTCCCCTAGAGATGTACATTTGCAAGATTACTGTAATAAATTAAATAAAAATGGTGGTCTTGGGTTTAAAGTTTATATGAAGTTTTGGGATGATATGATTGACGATATTAATCGTTCTAGATCATTACTTGTATCATCTTATAAGTATTACCTCGAGGAATTCGGAACGCGGGAAAAAGAAGCCCATCTGTATGCAATAGCTCAAGCCTTTAATCGGCCAGCATTTACAGATGATTTTTTGCATGAAAGAAATATATCTGACTTCGAGTCTGCATTGGTTGACACCAAGGCTTTGCTAAGAACAGGATATTTATATGATCGCTTTGGTAAAAATTTAGTATTGCAAACCATTCCCTCATCGACAATCGGTTGCATAGAATATAAGACATTTATCGATGAGGTTGATAAAAGCATTGAGGTAATTTATCAGGCTGTATTAAAGGATAAAAAATTGCTACAGAAAAACCCCCGGCAATTTGATGAGCGCGCTGGGGAGTATAATATAAAAAGGAGAAGGCTTATGCGTAAGATAAATGAAATTTTAAATGATAACAATATACAAAAAATAGATTGTCATTATTGATTTTTACTATTGTTGGAGATGGTTGATGGAAATTAACTCCTTTACAGAATTTCATGGTGTTTTTGGTGAATATAGGAAAAATAATCAATGGATGTTCCGTGGTCAAGCTAATCATTCATGGGAAGTAAAGCCTAAGGCAGGAAGGCATCCTTATCTTGAAAAGGATGATTTAGAATATCTTGAGGGTTGGAAAAGGAAAGCGTCTGAATACATTAAAGCTAAGCCGCAAAATGATTGGGAATGGATGGCTATTGCACAACATCATGGATTGCCAACGCGATTGCTAGATTGGTCTTATAATCCTTTAGTAGCTGCTTTTTTTGCGTGTCTCTCTGAACCTGAGGAAGATGCCGCTATTTACTGCTTATCCCCACATTGGGAGATTATCCCTGATAAAGCGAAACCGGGTAAGCATAGTAATATCGCTAGATATAAACCTACTATGGTTGCATCTAGAATTGGTTTGCAAAGTGGGTTATTTACAGCCCATCCAAACCCTGATGAAGATATTTCAAAAGGTTTAAGTAAAGAAGATAAATTTGAAAAACATATTATCAAGTCATCTTATAAGAAACAGATGCTCTTTGAGCTCAATCATTATGGTATTAATAGATTGACATTAATGGGGGATCTTGATGGATTGTCATCACACATGTGTTGGATTCTAGAAAACCGACGTTATTGGGTTGATCATGATGAGTTTTTAAGTGAGTTATCAGGAAAAAAACCTGTTAAGTGATATGGTTAATTTATTATGCCGCCTTTTGAATGACGGCATAAATAGTCATAGAAAACGCCTAATTATGAGAGAGGAATCTCTATTAATTTAAAATTTAAACGGGACCACTACATTTTCGTAATTATCTTGTTTAGGCGGAGTATACTCGATACCACATATATCTGCTAACAAATGAGGTTTTACACACAGTTTATCTGCAAGCATTTCGAATGAAATACCCAACTGTTCTTTTAAAACTAATAAACTCTCTTGTAGTATATGAGGTTCTTCCATTGGGATGGAATCATCATATTTTTCTTTTTTAGTTTGTCTAGTCTGGCTAACCCAAACATTGCCACTTCTGTACTGCTGAGCAATAATAAATCCTAAGAAGTGAGCACGATATATTATCGCTCTTGCACTCATTTTCCATCTTAATTTTAGGTTGTATACTTTTTTCCAATCAATTGTTCCTCTTGATGTTATACAAGCAGGAAATTCTCGGGCAAAAGATTTACGTGGAAATAAAAATGCACTAGCAAAAGCATCAGCTTCTCTTTCTGTTTTTTTACAACCAGTTTCAATGCCATCATGCATGATTAGATGACCACATTCATGTGCAATATCAAAACGCATTCTACAAACGCTTTCTTTAGCAGTATTACGAATGATAATAGGGTATTTCCTGTTAATAGAAAGAGCGTCAACTTTATCTGAGACCCCATCAAAAGTCGTAACTATTGCTCCTTGGTTTTCAACAACATTAACCATATTGTCTATAGGGGCATCATCTGTTAATCCCCAGCGAACTCGAGCACCCTCTGCAATCTTTTCAATAATAGGAGCAGTGAGTTCAGGGATCTTCTCATTATCAATTAGATTAAAACGGTTCTCAGGTAAGTCTAAGTGCTCATATAATTCAGATACTAATTGTTCAAGAATAGTACTATACGATTGCACCCTTTCCTTCACACCAGCAGGTGTTGTCTGGCGTTTACGAAAATGGCACTGTTCTGGTTTTACATCACCAGCCAGAGGATATTCAAAAAATTTAGGCGATACCTGCAAGAGCTCTGCCAAAGCATTGCGTATATCATATGCAGGTGCTCTGGCATCACTCTCATACTGGTGGATGCTTTGTCTTGTAACCGCAACGGCATCCCCCAATTCTTGTAGGGTATAACCTTTTAGTAAACGGGCGAGCCTTAACCGCTCGCCATAAAATGTCATGGACATAGCTTACTGACCATCATTCGTATCATCATTTTTTGCTTTTTTCTCTTCTTTCTTTTTAACAGAAACGACTGGTTTCTCGATTTTCACAGGCTCAGGAAGTTCTGCATCAATTGAGCTGATAGCTGGCACTTTCTCATTGAGTGGAATCTCCCAGCATGAAACTTGGGCACCTTCAAGGAAACCTGTGAATGTTACCCGATCCACATATCTGAATTCGTCAACTTCAATTGCAAAAAACCATATGATATCTGCTGCATCACCAACTTCTTCAAATAAGAAACTAGCCTGGCTCAGAGCTTCATAACATGGAATTAATCGACGTTCTTCAGGACTATCTGGCTTACCTCTATAGAGTCTCACTGGTACTGATTTGATGGAAAACGTAAATTTACCATCTTTTTTTACAATTCCAAGCCAGGGCCATTCTTCTGAGTCCATAGAAGCACGAGCTATCCGTGTTCTGCAACATTCATATGCCCGCATACCGGTTGCGCGCGCTGAGTCGCCTAAATCATCATCATGTCTGTCGACCACATCATCTCTAACGTCGCGGATGAGAGAGGCCAGTTTCTTTAGGCGTTCTTGTGTAAGTTCAGGGTTTAGTTCCCATGGTTGTTTCATTATTAAAAGTAATCCTTGTAGCGTAGGGCTGGTGTAGATCCTGATCGGATTCAGGTGAAATGTAACTTAATAATCTTGCGTTTTTATGGATTTGTCAAGCTTGAGTGAAAAAGTCACTTTATTGTTATCTTGTCAATTTTCTTTTAATTATTTGATTCATAAGCCTTCCCAAACTTCCCGATAACCACCTTCCGCCCCTCCTCAATCTGCGCATCAACAAAATCAGCCCAGGACTGAAGCATCTCCCGGCGCTGATTCAGGTACTCTGCACGGTTGTAGACACCGCGAACGCCGCCAATCTTATGCGCCAGGCATTTCTCTACCCAGTCGGAGTTGTAGCCTTGCTCATGGAGCAATGTGCTGGCAGTACGCCGGAAGTCATGAATAACAAAATCCCTGACGTTCAGATCCAGTGTACGCACCGCACAGTTCAGCGTTGTTTTGGAGATCGGGCGTCGGTGGTCGTTTCGGCTGGGGAAGACGTATGGAGAATCTCCGGCCAGAAATTTTAACTCTTCGAACATCGCCAGCGCCTGCTTTGACAGCGGAACAATATGCGGGTTATCCATCTTCATTCTTTCGCCGGGGATACGCCATTCCAGCGCGTTGAAGTTAACTTCATTCCATGTCGCTTCAATCATCTCCGATTTACGCACCATGCAGATGATCAGCAGGTGCAAAGCCAGCTTGTGGCGTCGGTTCATGTTAGAGGTGTAGATCCCCCGTAACAGGATGCCGATCTCTTCTGCTGTTAGCGCCACGTCACGGCTTGTTGCTTGTGCGATATAACGAGCCTCGATAGCGGCTGCCGGGTTGTTGAAGATGATTCCCCTGGAAATCGCATAGGCCAGCATGCGTTTAAGCACGTTTCGCGTCAGTAGCGCGACGTGATCCGAACCTCGTTGTTTGATGCGGTCGAGCACGACCTGAATGTGGGCAGTTGTGAGTTCTTCGAGTTCCAGCTTCCCGATGATGGGAATGATGTCCTTCTCGATAATGCGAGTGATGTTGCGCGGATCGCGGTTACTTTTTTCAACGATATCGGTCAGCCAGCGTTTGGCGAATGTTTTGACTGTCGTTGGGTCTTTCTGTTTAAGCTTTTCTTCCTGCTTTTTCTGAGCCGGATTGATGCCATGAGCCACCATTGAGCGACACTTTTCACGCCAAAGACGCGCTTCTGCAAGTGAGAAAGCCGGGTATTCGCCCAGCGTGACCTTTTGCGATTTGTTGTCAAAGCGGTAGCGGAAACGCCAGATTTTTCGTCCGGTGGGAAGAACTTCAATCACCAGCCCGTCATGATCGGCAAGTTGCCAGGGGCGGTTTCTGGGAGTAAGTGTGCGTAGTTTGGTATCTGAAAGTGCCATATCTCACCTCTACAGTGTGTCCATGAGCATCCTTTCTAATTTATTGTTTAATATTGGATTATTAACGCCTTCTTTTTCACTGTGTCCATGAGAAGGCAGATTTGAGCGTTTTTTATACCGTTTTTTGTGTCCATTTGATGTGATTTTTAGCTCAAAAAATAAACAATGACACACGAGGAATTTAAAGATGGGCACAATTCAGGACACAAAAATCGCGGATGAACCCGCACGACTATGGACGAGGATGGAAAGTAAAAACCCGCATTAACAGGTAGTTAATGCGGGTTAGTGAACGTTCACGGACGAGGATGGACTAAAACTTACTTGCCGATACAGAAGCTGGAGAAGATGCGGCCCAGCAGGTCGTCGGAGGTGAACTCCCCGGTGATCTCGCTCAGCGCCTGCTGCGCGAGGCGCAGCTCTTCCGCCAGCAGCTCCCCGGCCCAGGCGCCCAGCAGCTGGGCTTTGCCCTGCTGCAGATGGTTCGCCGCCTCTTCCAGCGCCTGCAGGTGACGGCGGCGGGCGAGGAAGCCGCCTTCCATGCTGGTATCGAAGCCCATGCTCTGCTTAAGGTGGTTCCGCAGCACCTCCACGCCTTCGCCGGTTCGCGCCGACAGGCGGATCAGTGAGTGGCCATTGACTTCGCTGAGACCCAGCGCTTCGCCAGTGACGTCGGCTTTATTGCGCACCACGGTAATCGGCAGTTTAGCGGGCAGGCGCTCGATAAAGTCTGGCCAGATCTCCGCCGGATCAACGGCGCTGGTGGTGGTGCCGTCGACCATAAACAGCACCCGATCCGCCTGCTCAATCTCCTGCCAGGCGCGCTCGATGCCGATACGCTCCACTTCGTCACTGGCGTCGCGCAGGCCCGCGGTATCGATGATATGCAGCGGCATGCCGTCGATATGGATATGCTCGCGCAGCACGTCGCGGGTGGTGCCCGCAATGTCGGTGACGATCGCCGCTTCGCGGCCCGCCAGGGCGTTGAGCAGGCTCGATTTACCGGCATTAGGTCGCCCGGCGATCACCACTTTCATCCCTTCGCGCAGCAGACTGCCCTGGCGAGCTTCCGCGCGGACGGCGTCGAGGTCGGCCATCACGCCGTTCAGCTGGGCTTCAATTTTGCCGTCGGAGAGGAAATCAATTTCTTCATCCGGGAAATCGATCGCCGCTTCCACGTAGATGCGCAGGTGAGTGAGCGCTTCCACGAGGTGGTTAACCCGCGCGGAGAAGGCCCCTTGCAAGGAGTTCAACGCCGAGCGCGCCGCCTGTTCTGAACTGGCGTCGATGAGGTCGGCGATGGCTTCTGCCTGCGCCAGATCGAGCTTGTCGTTGAGGAACGCGCGCTCGGAAAACTCGCCCGGCCTGGCGATGCGTACGCCGGGCAACGTCAGAATACGTTTGAGCAGCAGATCGAGAATGACCGGGCCGCCGTGGCCCTGCAGCTCAAGCACATCCTCCCCGGTAAAGGAGTTCGGCCCGGGGAACCACAGCGCAATCCCCTGATCCAGCGGCGTACCGTCAACGTCGTTGAACGGCAGATAGTCGGCATAGCGCGGCTTCGGCAGCTTGCCGAGTACCGCCTGCGCGACATCGCGCGCCTTAAGGCCGGAGATACGCAGGATGCCCACCCCACCGCGTCCCGGAGGGGTTGCCTGGGCGACGATAGTGTCGTTATGGCTCATGGTGACTCTCTATGTAGATGTAAAAAAGGCGGTCCATTGACCGCCTTCTCTGGCATTAACGTTACCGTAACTACTCTAAATTATCCAAGTCGCAGATGCGTTGGCTTGAAGAATGAAGAGTATCAGGATTTCTTCTTCTCGCGGCTATGCAGGCCACGCTTCTCCAGACCACGGTAAATCAGCTGCTGCTGAATAATGGTCACCAGGTTGCTGACGATGTAGTACACCACCAGGCCAGACGGGAACCACAGGAAGAACACCGTGAAGATGACCGGCATAAAGGTCATGATCTTCTGCTGCATCGGGTCGGTCACGGTGGTTGGCGACATCTTCTGGATGAAGAACATGGTCGCGCCCATGATGATCGGCAGGATGTAGTACGGGTCTTGTGCAGACAGGTCGTGGATCCACAGGATAAACGGCGCATGACGCAGTTCAACCGAGGCGCTCAGCATGTAGTACAGCGCAAGGAAGATCGGCATCTGAATAATCAGCGGGAAGCAGCCACCCAGTGGGTTCACTTTTTCCGCTTTATACAGCGCCATCATCTCCTGGCTTTGACGTTGTTTATCGTCGCCCAGACGCTCACGCATGGCCTGAATCTTCGGCTGCAGCATACGCATCTTCGCCATGGAGGTGTACTGCGCTTTGGTCAGCGGGTACATGATGCCACGAACGATAAAGGTGATAACGATGATCGAGAAGCCCCAGTTGCCGAGGAAGCTGTGGATGAATTTCAGCAGCTTAAACAGCGGTTGGGAGATGAACCACAGCCAGCCGTAGTCGACGGTCAGATCCAGGTGCGGCGCAACGGCAGCCATTTTGTCCTGAATAGCCGGGCCGACCCACAGCACGCTCTGCAGTTTGTCGGTTTGACCAGGCTGCACCAGTACCGGCTGCGATTTGTAGCCAATAGCCACAATGCCGTTGCCGAGGTTAGCGGTGTAGAAGTTATTCGTTCCATTATTCTGCGGCACCCACGCGGTGGTGAAGTACTGCTGCAGCATGGCAACCCAACCGTTCTTGGTGCTGACGTTCAGGTTTTCGTTGTCCAGAATGGTATCGAATTTATATTTTTCGTATTTCGTATCTGAAGTCGAGAACGCTGCGCCACGGAAAGTATGCATCGTGGACAGGCCGCCGGTCTGCGTATCGCGACTGGTCGGCAGCGCCGCGGTCTGCTTCAACTGACCGAAGGTCGAGACTTCCAGAGGCTTCTCGCTGGCGTTCTGCACGCTGTAACCGACGTTCACCGCATAGCCGCCACGTTTCAGGGTGAAGGTTTTGGTGAAGACGTTGCCGGCTTTGTCGGTGTAGGTCAGCGGAATGACGATTTCATCCTGGCCATCTGCCAGCACAAACGCCTCTTTATCGACGCTGTATAGCGGACGCGGGCCATTCGCCGGGTTATCCGGACCGTCACGGCCGGTTAAGCCGCTCTGCGCCTGGTAGACAAACTGCGGCGTGGTTTCCAGTAACTGGAACGGTTCGGTCGACTTCAGCGTTTTTGGATACGCCAGAAGCAGCGCCTGCTCAATATCGCCACCGTTGGTGTTGATAGTCAGTTCAAGCACGTCGGTTTTAACCGTAATCAGTTTCCCCTGGCCACTGGCCGGTACGCCCTGGTCGGCGGCGCTACCCGCTGCTGTGGTCGTAGTCTGCGTGGTCTGCTGCTGGGGCTGCGGATTTTTGTCCTGCTCCCAGGCTTGCCAGATCATGAAAGACACGAACAACAAAGCGATGATAAGAAGATTGCGTTGCGAATCCATCGTTAGTGTTCTCTGGTATCAAATGGTCCAGGCGGGACGGGATCGTCACCACCAGGGTGTAAAGGGTGGCATTTTAATACGCGTTTCATTGTCAACCAACTGCCTTTTATCACACCAAACCTGCGTAAGGCCTCAATTCCGTATTGAGAACAGGTTGGGGTGAAACGACAATGCGGCCCGAGTAGCGGACTAATCAGGCGCTGATAAACTCTAATCAGGCCGATCAGGACCCGCGAGCCAGGCGACAATGGCGGCGCCATAATTTTTCCAACGCTTCCGAGAGAGCACGGTTATCGAGGTCGGCAACCCCTCTTTTCGCCACCACCACGAAATCCATTGGCGGGAGTTCATGTTGACGCAAACGAAAACTTTCACGCGTCAGACGTTTAATCCGATTGCGTTCATGTGCGCGTTTCACGTTTTTCTTGGCGACGGTGAGACCGATGCGGGGATGCCCCAGCGAATTCAGGCGGCCGAGGATGGTGATTTGCGGCGTGCCAGCCCGTTGTGGCTGCTGGAAGACGAAAGTGAAATGACTGGGAGTTAACAAGCGTAACTCCCTGGGAAATGCGAGCTTAACCACGCAGGGTTAGCTTTATTACTTGGAAACGGTCAGACGAGCGCGGCCTTTAGCACGACGACGTGCCAGAACCTGACGACCATTTTTAGTAGCCATACGAGCACGGAAGCCGTGAGAACGGTTGCGCTTCAGTACAGACGGTTGAAAAGTGCGTTTCATGGCGATTTCTACCTAAACTTGAATAAATTCACTGACTTTTGCGTAGACCCGAACGAACTTCGAACGACTTACGCCTCAGCGTGGGTGATTAAAGAGGCCGGATTGTAATAATTGTACACTCCGGAGTCAATTCTCTTTCCTTATTTCTCGCACCTCGTCGCACAAAAAATAAGCTGAGACGCGTGACGAAAACGGGCATTACGCGCCGGGTGGGGGATTATACGGCCTGGCCAGTAAAGCGCAAGGATCCTGAAGGATCTTTGTTAGATCGTTTCCGCCCAAAACCAGCATAGCTCATTAATTTTTCCAATATGCGGCGGAAATCGTGCTTCACTCTCCCCAGGATCGATTACACTTACCCGGTTTCGATCCTTCCTGTGGATAAATCGGGAAGAATCTGTTGAGAAACACAAGATCTCTTTCTCAGTTTAGGCTATGATCCCCGGTCCCGATCGCGATCCACGGATCCGCAACGGGTAATAACCGCAGATAGCGGTTCGCACGTCACCCCTTTTGTGCAGGGGCTTTTCGGCTAATGCAGGGTCTTGTCGACGTGTGCCAACAATCATGATTGTTTCTGTTTTTCTTTGATATCGATTTTATGTTCGAGTGGAGTCCGCCGTGTCACTTTCGCTTTGGCAGCAGTGTCTTGCCCGATTGCAGGATGAGTTACCAGCCACAGAATTCAGCATGTGGATCCGCCCATTGCAGGCGGAACTGAGCGATAACACGCTGGCACTGTATGCGCCAAACCGTTTTGTGCTCGACTGGGTAAGGGACAAATACCTCAATAATATCAATGGACTCCTCAATGACTTTTGCGGTGCTGATGCCCCGCAGCTGCGTTTTGAGGTGGGTGCTAAGCCAGCCAGCTCGCTGCAGAAAGGAGCGGTAAGCCCGGCTGCGGCGGCCATTCCGGCGGCGCAGGTGCAGACCGCGCGCGTGGCGCCGACGATCGTGCGCCCAGGCTGGGATAATGTCCCGGCGCCAGCGGAGCCGACCTACCGCTCTAACGTTAACGTGAAACACACGTTTGATAACTTCGTCGAAGGTAAATCTAACCAGCTGGCCCGCGCGGCGGCGCGTCAGGTGGCGGATAACCCGGGCGGGGCCTACAACCCACTGTTCCTTTATGGCGGCACCGGTCTGGGGAAAACCCACCTGTTGCACGCGGTGGGTAACGGCATTGTGGCGCGTAAGCCGAACGCCAAAGTGGTCTATATGCACTCCGAGCGTTTCGTCCAGGACATGGTCAAAGCGCTGCAAAACAACGCCATCGAAGAGTTTAAACGCTACTACCGATCCGTTGACGCCCTGCTGATCGATGACATTCAGTTCTTTGCTAATAAAGAGCGATCCCAGGAAGAGTTTTTCCACACCTTCAATGCCCTGCTGGAAGGTAATCAGCAGATCATCCTGACGTCGGATCGTTATCCAAAAGAGATCAACGGCGTAGAAGATCGTCTGAAATCCCGCTTCGGCTGGGGTCTGACGGTGGCGATCGAGCCGCCGGAGCTGGAAACCCGCGTCGCGATCCTGATGAAAAAAGCCGATGAAAACGACATTCGCCTGCCGGGCGAAGTGGCGTTCTTTATTGCCAAGCGACTGCGCTCAAACGTGCGTGAGCTGGAGGGGGCGCTGAACCGCGTTATCGCCAACGCCAACTTCACCGGCCGGGCGATCACCATCGATTTCGTGCGCGAAGCGCTGCGCGATCTGTTGGCGCTGCAGGAAAAACTGGTCACCATCGACAATATTCAAAAGACGGTGGCGGAGTACTACAAGATTAAGGTAGCGGATCTGCTGTCCAAGCGCCGCTCCCGTTCGGTGGCGCGTCCTCGCCAGATGGCGATGGCGCTGGCCAAAGAGCTGACCAACCACAGCCTGCCGGAAATCGGCGATGCGTTTGGCGGCCGCGACCATACCACCGTGCTGCACGCCTGCCGTAAGATTGAGCAGTTGCGTGAAGAAAGCCACGACATTAAAGAAGATTTTTCCAATTTAATCAGAACATTATCCTCGTGACGCTATGAAATTTACCGTAGAACGTGAACATTTATTAAAACCGCTGCAACAGGTGAGCGGTCCGTTAGGTGGTCGTCCGACGCTGCCCATTCTCGGTAACCTGCTGCTTCAGGTCGCGGACGGCGCACTGTCGCTGACCGGTACCGATCTTGAAATGGAGATGGTGGCGCGCGTGGCGCTGGTTCAGCCGCACGAAGCGGGCGCAACGACCGTTCCGGCGCGTAAATTCTTTGATATCTGCCGCGGCCTGCCGGAAGGCGCGGAGATCGCGGTTCAGCTGGAAGGCGATCGGATGCTGGTGCGTTCCGGCCGCAGCCGCTTCTCGCTGTCGACGCTGCCTGCTGCCGATTTCCCGAATCTGGATGACTGGCAGAGCGAAGTGGAATTTACCCTGCCGCAGGCGACCATGAAGCGTCTGATCGAAGCCACTCAGTTCTCGATGGCGCACCAGGATGTTCGTTACTACTTAAACGGCATGCTGTTTGAAACCGAAGGCAGCGAACTGCGCACGGTGGCCACCGATGGTCACCGCCTGGCGGTCTGTTCGATGCCGCTGGAAGCGTCGCTGCCGAACCATTCGGTGATCGTGCCGCGTAAAGGGGTGATTGAGTTGATGCGGATGCTCGACGGCGGCGATACCCCGCTGCGCGTGCAGATTGGCAGCAACAATATCCGCGCTCATGTGGGCGATTTTATCTTTACGTCGAAGCTGGTTGATGGCCGTTTCCCGGATTATCGCCGCGTATTGCCGAAAAATCCGGATAAACATCTCGATGCTGGCTGTGACATTCTCAAGCAGGCCTTCGCCCGCGCGGCAATCCTCTCGAACGAGAAATTCCGCGGCGTGCGGCTGTACGTCAGCGAAAATCAGCTGAAAATCACCGCTAACAACCCGGAGCAGGAAGAGGCGGAAGAGATCCTTGACGTGACCTACGCCGGAACGGAGATGGAGATTGGCTTCAACGTTAGCTACGTGCTGGATGTGCTCAATGCGCTGAAATGCGAGAATGTGCGCATTCTGCTGACGGATTCGGTGTCGAGCGTGCAGATTGAGGATGCGGCTTCACAATCCGCCGCCTATGTCGTCATGCCTATGAGATTGTAGTGGAAAATATCAGGCTATCTTACTTGCCATTTTCAACCTGGGCTGTGCTCGCCCCTGTCACGTACTTCGTGTACGCTCCAGGGTCTGCGCGCAGTCCGCGTTGAAGCTGGCTGCGCCGATAACGCCCTGGCCCAAAGAACGCTGATATGTCACTGACGCGCTTGCTCATCAAAGACTTCCGCAATATTGAAAGCGCGGATCTCGCTTTATCTCCCGGCTTTAACTTCCTGGTTGGCGCGAACGGCAGCGGCAAAACCAGCGTGCTGGAAGCTATCTATACGCTCGGTCATGGCCGGGCGTTTCGTAGTTTGCAAATTGGCCGGGTGATCCGCCACGAGCAGGAGGCTTTTGTCCTGCACGGCCGCCTGCAGGGCGAAGAGCGGGAAACCGCCATCGGCCTGACCAAAGACAAACAGGGTGACAGCAAGGTGCGCATCGACGGCACTGACGGCCACAAAGTGGCGGAGCTGGCGCACCTGATGCCGATGCAGCTGATCACGCCGGAGGGGTTTACTTTACTCAATGGCGGCCCCAAATACAGAAGAGCATTCCTCGATTGGGGATGTTTTCATAACGAAGCCGGATTCTTCACCGCCTGGAGCAACCTGAAGCGCCTGGTCAAGCAGCGCAACGCCGCGCTGCGTCAGGTCAGCCGCTATGCCCAGCTGCGACCGTGGGATCTGGAACTCATTCCGCTGGCGGAACAAATCAGCCGCTGGCGTGCCGAATACAGCGCCGCTATCGTCGAAGACATGGCGGATACTTGTCAGCAATTTTTACCGGAATTCACGCTCACCTTCTCTTTCCAGCGCGGTTGGGAAAAAGAGACCGACTACGCGGAGGTGCTGGAGCGGAATTTCGAGCGCGACAGAATGTTAACCTACACCGCCCACGGCCCGCATAAAGCGGATTTCCGTATTCGCGCCGACGGGGCGCCGGTGGAAGATACCTTGTCGCGCGGGCAGCTTAAACTGCTGATGTGCGCCCTGCGTCTGGCGCAAGGTGAGTTCCTCACCCGCGTCAGCGGGCGGCGCTGCCTGTACCTGATAGATGATTTTGCCTCGGAACTTGATGATGCCCGCCGCGGTCTGTTATCCAGCCGCCTGAAAGCGACGCAGTCGCAGGTTTTCGTCAGCGCGATCAGCGCTGAACACGTTATGGACATGTCGGACAAAAATTCGAAGATGTTCCGCGTGGAAAAAGGTAAAATAACGGATTAACCCAAGATTAAATGAGCGAGAAACGTTGATGTCGAATTCTTATGACTCCTCCAGTATCAAAGTCCTGAAAGGGCTGGATGCGGTGCGTAAGCGCCCGGGTATGTATATCGGCGACACGGATGACGGCACCGGTCTGCACCACATGGTATTCGAGGTTGTGGATAACGCTATCGACGAAGCGCTCGCGGGTTACTGCAAAGATATCGTTGTCACTATCCACAGCGATAACTCCGTCTCCGTACAGGATGACGGTCGCGGCATCCCAACCGGCATTCACCCGGAAGAGGGCGTCTCCGCAGCGGAAGTTATCATGACCGTCCTGCACGCCGGCGGTAAATTTGATGATAACTCCTATAAAGTGTCCGGCGGTCTGCACGGCGTAGGCGTCTCGGTGGTTAATGCCCTGTCGCAGAAGCTGGAGCTGGTTATCCAGCGCGATAACAAAGTCCACAAACAGATTTATGTGCACGGTGTACCGCAGGCGCCGCTGGCGGTGACCGGCGAGACCGATAAAACCGGCACCATGGTGCGTTTCTGGCCGAGCCATGAAACCTTCACCAACGTTACTGAATTCGAATATGACATCCTGGCGAAACGTCTGCGCGAGCTGTCGTTCCTGAACTCAGGGGTCTCTATCCGCCTGCGCGATAAGCGCGACGGCAAAGAAGATCATTTCCACTACGAAGGCGGCATCAAGGCGTTCGTTGAGTATCTCAACAAGAACAAAACGCCGATCCATCCGAATATCTTCTATTTCTCCACCGAAAAAGACGGTATCGGCGTGGAAGTGGCGCTGCAGTGGAACGACGGTTTCCAGGAAAACATCTACTGCTTTACCAACAACATTCCGCAGCGTGACGGCGGTACTCACCTGGCGGGCTTCCGCGCGGCGATGACCCGTACCCTCAACGCCTACATGGATAAAGAAGGCTACAGCAAAAAAGCGAAAGTCAGCGCCACCGGCGACGACGCGCGTGAAGGTCTGATCGCCGTGGTATCGGTGAAAGTGCCGGATCCGAAATTCTCCTCACAGACCAAAGACAAACTGGTCTCCTCTGAGGTGAAGTCGGCGGTAGAACAGCAGATGAACGAACTGCTGAGCGAATACCTGCTGGAAAACCCATCCGATGCCAAAATCGTGGTCGGCAAAATTATTGACGCCGCGCGCGCCCGTGAGGCCGCACGTCGCGCCCGTGAAATGACCCGCCGTAAAGGCGCGCTGGATCTGGCAGGCCTGCCGGGCAAACTGGCGGATTGCCAGGAACGCGACCCGGCGCTGTCTGAACTGTACCTCGTGGAAGGGGACTCCGCGGGCGGCTCTGCTAAACAGGGTCGTAACCGTAAGAACCAGGCGATCCTGCCGCTGAAGGGTAAAATCCTCAACGTTGAGAAAGCCCGCTTCGATAAAATGCTCTCTTCCCAGGAAGTGGCGACGCTGATCACCGCCCTTGGCTGCGGCATCGGCCGCGATGAGTACAACCCGGATAAACTGCGCTATCACAGCATCATCATCATGACCGATGCGGACGTCGACGGCTCGCACATTCGTACCCTGCTGTTGACCTTCTTCTACCGTCAGATGCCGGAAATCGTCGAACGCGGCCATGTCTACATTGCCCAGCCGCCGCTGTACAAAGTGAAGAAAGGCAAGCAGGAACAGTACATTAAAGACGACGAAGCGATGGATCAGTATCAGATCGCTATCGCTCTTGACGGTGCGACCCTGCATACCAACGCCAATGCGCCGGCGCTGGCGGGCGAACCGCTGGAAAAACTGGTTGCCGAGTTCAACGCCACCCAGAAAATGATTGGCCGCATGGAGCGCCGCTTCCCGAAAGCGATGCTGAAAGAGCTTATCTATCAGCCGACCCTGACCGAGGCCGATCTGGCTGACGAGCAGAAGGTAACCCGCTGGGTGAACACCCTGGTTTCCGAGCTGAATGAGAAAGAGCAGCACGGCAGCCAGTGGAAATTTGATGTCCGCGAGAACGGTGAATTGCAGCAGTTTGAGCCGATTATCCGCGTCCGTACCCACGGGGTGGATACCGACTATCCGCTGGATAACGAGTTCATCATGGGGCCGGAATATCGCCGTATCTGCACCCTGGGCGAGAAACTGCGCGGCCTGATGGAAGAAGATGCCTACATCGAGCGCGGCGAACGCCGTCAGCCGGTAGCCAGCTTCGAGCAGGCTCTCGACTGGCTGGTGAAGGAGTCCCGTCGCGGTCTCTCCATCCAGCGCTATAAAGGTCTGGGCGAGATGAACCCGGATCAGCTGTGGGAAACCACCATGGATCCGGACAGCCGCCGCATGCTGCGCGTAACCGTTAAGGATGCGATCGCTGCCGACCAGCTGTTCACCACCCTGATGGGCGATGCCGTTGAGCCGCGTCGCGCCTTTATCGAAGAGAACGCCCTGAAAGCGGCGAATATCGATATTTAAGCTGCGTATTTCCCGGTAACGCGTTTTACCGGGGCAACAGGATGTGTAAGCCCGGTCGCATCGCGTGACCGGGCTTTTTTTTGCTGCTAAAAGGGGATTCTTCGCCCCCGCTTCCATCCCCCTTTCTGCCCGACACTTTTACTGTTTTTTGAGCGGAATCGCGTTAGCATGAGGGAAGACTCATCTTACCCGGGGATCCTATGGCTATTAAACTGATTGCAATCGATATGGACGGCACGCTGCTGCTGCCAGACCATACCATCTCTCCTGCGGTGAAAGCCGCCATTGCCGCGGCGCGCGAGCGGGGTGTCAACGTGGTGCTGACCACTGGTCGCCCTTACGCTGGCGTCCACAGCTATCTGAAAGAGCTGCATATGGAGCAGCCGGGTGATTACTGCATTACCTACAATGGCGCGCTGGTGCAGAAGGCCGGTGACGGCAGTACCGTTGCGCAAACCGCGCTAAGCTATGACGACTATCGTTTCCTCGAGCAGCTCTCCCGCGAGGTTGGCTCTCACTTCCACGCGCTCGATCGCAACACGCTCTACACCGCGAACCGCGATATCAGCTACTACACCGTCCACGAATCCTACGTGGCGACCATCCCGCTGGTGTTCTGTGAAGCGGAAAAAATGGACCCTGAGATCCAGCTGCTGAAGGTGATGATGATCGATGAGCCGGCGATCCTGGATAAGGCCATCGCCCGTATCCCGGCGGAAGTGAAAGAGAAGTACACCGTGCTGAAAAGTGCGCCGTACTTCCTCGAAATTCTGGATAAACGCGTCAATAAAGGCACTGGCGTGAAGTCCCTGGCCGATGCGCTGGGTATCAAACCGGAAGAGATTATGGCGATTGGCGATCAGGAAAATGATATCGCGATGATTGAGTTTGCCGGCGTCGGCGTGGCGATGGATAACGCCATTCCCGCGGTCAAAGAAGCGGCGAACTTCATCACCAAATCTAACCTCGAAGATGGCGTCGCCTTCGCCATTGAAAAATACGTTTTAGCGTAAGCGTTCTTCAGGCCCGGCGTTGTCCGGGCCGATCTTCTCTTTTTTCATGAACAGATGTTAATCCGCATTTAAATCCCTTATTCCGTACAGGGGATTCTATAAGCTACCCGCCCTCTTTTTCGCAATGCTTCACTAACATCATAATTTTCATGAATATATACCACCGTTTGATGTTGGTTGCGCTGCCATTCGCCTCTGTACAGATTTGCGTGGCCGCGGAACCAACGGCGCCGCTTGAGCCGGTATACGCCTATCACGGCGCAGAACCGGCGGATCTGTCTGCGCCGGTCAAAACCGAGACCGCAGTAGCGGAACCAACCGCGATATTGCCTTTTTTAGGCGATGAGGCCAGAAAACGCGGCTACGTCCTGCCGCTGCCGTTCGGCGTCAGCATGAACTATATGGATATGCGGCAGAATATTAATGTCGACAGCATTAACTTCACCGGGCTGTCGCTGGATGGCCGTAACATCGATTGCGGTAAGGATCCTGTCTGCAAACACGCCGTGAATAACATTTTCGCTAATGGGCCGGTCTCGCTGGATAACGCCTTCCAGATTGGCGTCGGTAATACCCGGGAAAGCAGCAAAACCGAGACGCTTAAGCTGGATGCCTGGCTGCTGCCATTTATGAACGTTTATGGCCTCGTCGGACACACCGAAGGACATTCGATTTCGCAGATTGCCGTCGGCCTGAAGGGGCCGAATGGTAAAGTGGTCCCCCTGCCGGGGATGCAGGATCTCGACTTTCGCCTCGATTTTAAAGGCACCACCTACGGGATGGGCACCACCCTGGTGGGCGGCGTCGGCAACTGGTTTACCGTGCTGGACGCCAACTACACGCAAACGCGCTTTGATATCCTCGACGGCAGTATCGACGCGTTTACCTTTTCGCCACGCGTAGGCTATCGTTTCACTACGCCATCGGTCGATACGCTGCATCTCCCCGCCGGAAAGCTGAACCTGTGGGTCGGCAGCATGTATCAGGACGTACAGCAGGAGTTTAAGGGCAGTCTCAACGATCTCTCAATGCCGTCGCCGATGCTGCAAAATATGGTCAATCTGGCCAATCAGGACAATAACGGCCGCTTCGATGTGAAACAGCATTTACAGTCGCCGTGGAACGTACTGGTGGGCGCGCAGTACGAGCTGACGCAGCATTTCAATATTACTACCGAGTTTGGCTTTGCCGAACGTAACAGTTTTTTTATCGCCGGTGAGTATCGCTTTTGAGCCGACTGTTTATCCTTTTTCTGCTGCTGTTAACCTACCCGATCTGCAGCCAGGCCGAGACGCTCAGCCGCGAGAAAATCGACGGCTGGCTGCAGCATCTCGGCGCCAGCGATAAGTTCGACGCCAGCAAAGGCATCGACTGGGGCGTGATGCCCGGTCCGTTCTATACGCCGGAGCTGGGGCTGGGCATCGGCACCGCGGTCGTCGGCATGTATCGCCCCGATCCGCAGGATACCACCAGCCAGAATTCCACCCTGACGCTCAGCGGCTACGCCAGCTCCACCGGCGCGTTTGGCCTCAGCGTGAAAAACTACGCCTTTTTCGACAACGATCTGTGGCGCGTATTTGTTGAAGGGTCGATGGCCAATACCCCGACTTACTACTGGGGGCAGGGTTTTCACGCCGGAGATAAAGACAACGAGAAGGAAAAATATACCGCCCAGGTGCTGACCCTGCGCCCGACAATCTACCGGCAACTGATCGACAATGTTTATCTCGGCGCGGGGTGGTCGCTGGCGACGCAGAATGCCGATGAAATGGACCACGACGATTTACCGAAAATAGAAAGTACCCCACAGGGACCGTCGGTATTCAGCTCTGGCGCCAGCATCGATATCAACAGGGACGATCGCGACTTTGTCCCCAACCCGCGCCGGGGCCAGTATGCCAACTTCCGCTACACCCATTACGCCCCCGGGTTAGGCAGCGATACCCGTTTTGATGAATTTCAGCTGCACTATAGCCATTATCATGCCCTGAGCGAGAAAAGCGTGCTCGCCTGGGAGGCCGATGGCGCCTTCACCCAAGGGGATGTACCGTGGAGCATGATGCCCCTGCTGGGCAGCGATGAGCGGATGCGCGGCTACTATCAGGGGCGCTACCGGGATAAAAACGTCGTTAGCAGCCAACTGGAATACCGTCGGCAGCTCACCTGGCGGCACGGGATTGTGGCCTGGGTCGGGGCGGGAACCATGGGGCCGTCGCTGTCATCGCTGAACAATGGCCGCTGGCTGCCTACCGGCGGCGTTGGCTATCGTTTCGAGTTCAAGCCGCGGGTCAATATCCGTCTTGATTACGGCATCGGCAAAGGCAGCAGCGGGTTCTATTTCCAGGTTGGAGAAGCGTTTTAAGCACATTGTCGGGCATTCAACCCCGCGCGGATTGCGGTATGCTAACGCCACTCTTATATCGGCCCGGTCAGCACGCCATGAAACAAGTTACCTTTGCCCCTCGCAACCACCAGCTCACTAACACCCGCACCTGGACCCCCGACAGCCAGTGGCTGGTGTTCGACGTCCGCCCGTCCGGCGCGTCGTTTACCGGCGAAACCATTGAGCGAGTGAACGTAAACAGCGGTACTGTGGAGACCGTCTATCATGCCACGCAAGGCGCGCGCGTTGGCGTGGTGACCGTGCATCCAACCCAGGAGCGCTATGTGTTTATTCATGGCCCCGAGCAGCCGGATGCGCAGTGGCAGTATGATTTTCATCATCGCCGCGGGGTGGTGGCCTTTCAGGGGGCCGTCGAGAATCTGGACGCCATGGACATTACCGCCCCTTACACGCCCGGCGCGCTGCGCGGCGGCAGCCACGTCCATGTCTATAGCCCCAACGGTCAGTTCGTCAGCTTTACCTATAACGACCACGTGCTGCACGAGCGCGACCCGGCGCTGGACTTGCGCAACGTCGGTGTGGCGGCGCCATATGGGCCGGTGACGCCGCAGGGAAAGCATCCGCGCGAATATAGCGGCAGCCACTGGTGCGTGCTGGTAAGCCGCACGACACCGACTCCCGTGCCGGGCAGCGATGAGATTAATCGGGCCTATGAAGAGGGGTGGGTCGGGAACCATGCGCTGGCGTTTATTGGCGATACCCTGGCGGAAAATGGCGATAAAGTGCCTGAGCTGTTTATTGTCGATCTGCCGCAGGATGAAGCCGGCTGGAAGCAGCCTGGCGGGGGGCCGCTGGCCGGTACCGCAACCACAATGCCGGCGCCGCCGGCGGGCGTCAGTCAGCGTCGTTTGACCTTCACCCACCATCGCCGCTACCCGGGACTGGTGAACGTCCCGCGCCACTGGGTGCGCGCCAATCCCCAGGCGACGGCGATAGCCTTTCTGATGTGCGATGACGCCGGCGTGGTGCAGCTGTGGCTTATTTCACCGCAGGGGGGCGAGCCGCGTCAGTTGACGTATCATGCGTCGGGTATCCAGTCGGCGTTTAACTGGCATCCATCAGGAGAGTGGCTGGGCTTTGTGCTGGAGGATCGGATTGCCTGCTGTCATGCCGGCACAGGCGATATCACCTTTTTAACCAAGGTGCATGCGCATGCGCCCTCGGCTGATGCGATCGTCTTTTCGCCAGACGGTAAACAGATTGCCTGGATGGAGGAGGTGGACGGTTATCGCCAGCTGTGGGTCACACAGACCGGACGATAACTTACTGGGCAGGCATCGGCGCTGGCGGTATCACCGAGTTGGTCGCCAGCGTGGCCTTCTCGCTTTTTTCGACCCGTGATTTGATTGAGCTGTCGGTGCGGAACATATCCCACGGCAGCAGCAGGGTATCCATGACGGCGGTGAACGGCATGTCCAGCGCCACCAGTGATTTCACACCCCAGTTGGTATCGCTGTCTCCCAGCGTTTGCGCACTGGATCGCGTGCCCGGATAGGTTCCCTCTTTGCCACCGGTATGTGACATTACGCTGGAGCAACCGCTCAGGCTTATTATCCCGCTGAACAGGACCAGCTTTAACAGTCGTCTGCTTTTCATTGTTCTTCCATCGTCGTTTCGGGCGTTGAGATAACCTTCAGCGGTTATATCGGGCCAACCCGTGAATGCATAGCGTTATTGCGCCGCACTGTGGCGGGCATCGCACTTTGCTTTTTGTGCTCCTCCCCCCAGTCTAAGCAATCATCGGCAAACTGCAAAAAAATTCGCCCTCAATCCCTTGAAAAGCACGGGGAGAAACCCATTTTATAGGTGTAACCCACTGAGAATACGCCTGAGGGGTATTCCGGATTACCGCGGCCTGTCCACGATGGAAGGTCATTTGATTCTCGCTGATTTTCAGGAGCTATTTACTATGCGTAACTTCGATCTCTCCCCGCTATATCGTTCAGCCATTGGTTTCGACCGCCTGTTCAACCTGCTGGAAAACAATCAAAGTCAGAGCAACGGCGGCTACCCTCCGTATAACGTCGAGCTGGTAGACGAAAACCACTATCGCATCGCTATCGCGGTGGCTGGCTTTGCTGAAAGCGAGCTGGAGATCACGGCCCAGGACAATCTGCTGATCGTCAAAGGCGCCCACGCCGCCGAGCAGAAAGAGCGGACCTACCTGTATCAGGGGATCGCCGAGCGCAACTTCGAGCGCAAATTCCAGCTGGCGGAAAATATTCACGTCCGCGGCGCCAACCTGGTGAACGGCCTGCTGTATATCGATCTGGAACGCGTGATCCCGGAAGCGAACAAGCCGCGCCGCATCGAAATCAACTAATTGTCCGTTTCAGGCCGCGTGGCGGCCTGATGTCACAACCTGCTCGCCGTCAGGGAGCAGATGCGAATTTACAGAATTCGCAGGTATCCACTCGCTTCTTAGAAGGAGAAAACACTATGCGTAACTACGATTTATCCCCCCTGCTGCGTCAATGGATCGGTTTTGACAAACTGGCCAACGCCCTGCAAACCGCCGGTGAAAGCCAGAGCTTCCCGCCCTATAACATCGAAAAAAGCGACGATAACCACTATCGCATTACCCTTGCGCTGGCCGGTTTCCGTCAGGAAGATTTGGATATTCAACTGGAAGGCACCCGTCTGGTGGTGAAAGGCACGCCGCAGCAGCCGGAAAAAGAGACCACATGGCTGCACCAGGGGCTGGTGAGCCAGGCCTTCAGCCTGAGCTTCACCCTCGCCGACAACATGGAGGTCTCTGGCGCGACCTTCACCAATGGCCTGCTGCATATCGATCTGACCCGCAATGAGCCTGAGCAGATTGCCCCGCAGCGTATCGCCATCAGCGAACGACCGGCGCTAAATAGCTAATAAAGTAACCTACTGATAAGGCCCCGTTTTTCGGGGCTTTTTTGTGCCGGTCTGTTTGCTGGTATTGTGCGCCAGGCGGCATACAACCCGTCTGGCAGCGGTCATAATCCCTGTAGTTAATGGTGTTATTCACAGGGACGATACCATGAGTGAGATAGCATTGACGGTCAGCGTGCTGGCGCTGGTGGCGGTAGTGGGGTTGTGGATCGGCAATGTCAAAATCCGCGGCGTCGGCTTTGGCATTGGCGGTGTCCTGTTTGGCGGGATTATTGTCGGCCACTTTGTCGATCAGGCGGGTGTCGCCCTCAGCAGCCCGATGCTGCATTTTATTCAGGAATTCGGCTTGATCCTGTTCGTCTACACCATCGGTATTCAGGTGGGGCCGGGCTTTTTCGCCTCGCTGCGGGTCTCAGGCCTGCGGCTCAATCTGTTCGCTATCCTTATTGTTATCCTCGGCGGCCTGGTGACCGCGGTGCTGCATAAACTGTTCGATATTCCTCTCCCGGTGGTGCTCGGTATCTTCTCCGGTGCGGTGACCAACACGCCAGCGCTGGGGGCCGGGCAGCAAATTCTCCGCGATCTCGGCGTACCGTTCGAGGTGGTCGATCAGATGGGGATGAGTTACGCGATGGCGTATCCGTTCGGCATCTGCGGCATTCTGCTGACCATGTGGCTGGTGCGCCTGTTCTTCCGCATCAATGTGGAGAAAGAGGCCCAGCGGTTTGAGGAGAGCAGCGGCAACGGCCACGCGAATTTGCACACCATTAACGTGCGGGTGGAGAACCCCAACCTCAACCAGATGGCGATTCAGGATGTGCCGATGCTCAATAGCGACAACATCGTCTGTTCGCGGCTGAAGCGCGGTGAGCTGTTGATGGTACCTGCGCCGGGCACCCTTATTCAGGCGGGCGACCTGTTGCACCTGGTGGGGCGACCTGAGGATCTGCACAATGCGCAGCTGGTGATTGGCCAGGAGGTGGCCACCTCGCTGTCGACGCGCGGCACCGATCTGAAAGTCGAGCGGGTGGTGGTCACTAACGAAAAAGTGCTGGGGAAGAAAATACGCGATCTGCACGTCAAACAGCGCTATGACGTGGTGATCTCCCGGCTGAATCGCGCTGGCGTCGAGCTGGTGGCCAGCAGCAGCGCCAGCCTGCAGTTTGGTGACATCCTCAACCTGGTCGGTCGTCAGGAGGCGATTGACGCCGTGGCCGCCGAACTGGGTAACGCTCAGCAGAAGCTGCAGCAGGTCCAGATGCTGCCGGTGTTTATCGGCATCGGACTCGGGGTACTGCTGGGGTCTATCCCGTTGTTTATTCCCGGCTTTCCTGCCGCACTGAAGCTGGGGCTGGCCGGTGGGCCGCTGATTATGGCGCTGATCCTCGGGCGTATCGGCAGCATCGGCAAGCTGTACTGGTTTATGCCGCCGAGCGCCAACCTGGCGCTGCGCGAGCTGGGGATCGTGCTGTTTCTGGCGGTGGTCGGGCTAAAATCGGGGGGCGACTTTGTCGCCACTCTGACCCAGGGCGAGGGCCTGAGCTGGATCGCCTACGGCATTTTCATCACCGCCATTCCGCTGCTAACGGTAGGCATTCTCGCGCGCATGCTGGCGAAAATGAACTATCTGACGCTGTGCGGCATGCTGGCCGGCTCCATGACTGACCCACCGGCGCTGGCCTTCGCCAACAATCTGCACGCCACCAGCGGCGCGGCGGCGCTCTCTTACGCCACCGTCTATCCGCTGGTGATGTTCCTGCGGATTATCACCCCGCAGCTACTCGCCGTGCTGTTCTGGGGGCTGAGCTAGCGGGCTTTGCGCCTGGACGCGGCGCAGGTGGTAATCCACCTGATACTCGCTGGCGTTGCGGAACATGACGGAATAGTTAAGAAACTCGCCGCTGTCGCTGTAGGAAAGGGAGGTAATACGCAGCAGCGGCGTCTGCTCAGGGACATTCATTGAGCGCGCCAGCTGCTTGTCCGCCAGCACTGGCGTCAGCGTTTCATAATTCCCGCTGATGATGATCCCGCACTCCTTCTCAATATAATCAAATTTCGAACCCTCCAGATGGCTCAGCGACAGGTTGCGGAACAGCTTCACTGGCATATAGCTATCCTCCAGCATCAGCGGCTTGCCATCGACGTAGCGCACCCGCCGTGAGAAGTAGATCCGTTCATCAATTTTAATCCGCAGCAGGCTGGCGATGGCCGGCGGAGCAGGCATCACCTCGAAGGCCAGCACCTGACTCACCACCTCTTTACCCTGCTTGCGCAGCACTTCCGCCAGGCCAGTGAGATTGCTGGTTTCATGATGGACGTCCTTACGCGCCACGAACGTCCCCGAGCCGTGGCGACGCACAACCAATCCCCAGTCCACCAGCAGGTCGATGGCTTTGCGGATAGTCATGCGCGCCACCCCGAACTCCTCGGCCAGTTTTTTCTCTCCCGGTAGCGGGCTACCGATGGCGAAGTCGGCGGAATTCAGCCGCAGCCGCAGGCGGTCAGCAATGGATTTGTAGATCACCAGTAGTCCTCTTGTGCAGGAAAGTGGAATGTCGCTGTCTTCTCTTTTCGTTAAAAAAATAGATTTATTACAAGTAATTAATACTCATTCATTTCGTTAATTCCACTGTTTGACTTATCGATGTCTAACTTTGGTTATTGAAGTAGACAACTTTGGCCAAATTAAAACCATGAATGGGATCACGAATCGCAACGGCGCGACATGTTGTCGGACGGGCAAATTTCTATTCTCGAGTCAGGCCGGTAATCAAGAAAAAGAAGGCCACTCACCCTACGAGTTGTTACATGAGGATTTTCAAATGCTCAGTCAAATACAACGCTTTGGCGGCGCCATGTTTACTCCGGTTTTGTTGTTTCCTTTTGCCGGAATCGTGGTCGGTATCGCCATCATGCTGCGCAACCCGATGTTCGTCGGCGAAGCGCTGACCGCACCCGACAGCCTGTTTGCCCAGATCGTTCACATCATTGAAGAGGGCGGCTGGACCGTCTTTCGTAATATGCCGCTGATTTTCGCCGTCGGTCTGCCGATCGGCCTGGCGAAACAGGCCCAGGGCCGGGCCTGTCTGGCGGTGCTGGTGAGTTTTCTCACCTGGAACTACTTTATTAACGCCATGGGGATGACCTGGGGCCACTTCTTCGGCGTCGACTTTTCCGTTGAACCCACGGCAGGCAGCGGCCTGACGATGATTGCCGGGATCAAAACCCTCGACACCAGCATTATCGGCGCCATCGTCATCTCCGGTCTGGTGACGGCCCTGCACAATCGCTATTTCGATAAACCCCTGCCGGTGTTCCTCGGCATCTTTCAGGGATCATCGTTTGTGGTCATTGTCGCTTTCCTCGCGATGATCCCCTGTGCCTGGTTGACCCTGCTCGGCTGGCCAAAGGTTCAGCTGGGCATTGAATCGCTGCAGGCCTTCCTGCGCTCAGCCGGGGCGCTTGGGGTGTGGGTCTACATCTTCCTTGAGCGCATTCTGATCCCCACCGGCCTGCACCACTTCGTCTATGGCCCGTTCATCTTTGGCCCGGCGGTGGTGGAGGGCGGTCTGCAGGTCTACTGGGCGGAGCATCTGCAGGCGTTCAGTCAGAGTACGGAACCGCTGAAGACGTTGTTCCCGGAGGGCGGCTTTGCTCTGCACGGTAACTCGAAAGTGTTTGGTTCGGTGGGGATTGCGCTGGCGCTCTACTTCACTGCCGCGCCGGAAAATCGCGTCAAGGTCGCCGGCCTGCTGATCCCCGCCACCCTGACCGCGATGCTGGTCGGGATCACCGAACCGCTGGAGTTCACCTTCCTGTTCATCTCGCCGCTGCTGTTCGCCGTTCACGCGGTGCTGGCGGCGACCATGGCGACGGTGATGTACATCTGCGGCGTGGTAGGCAATTTCGGCGGCGGTCTGCTCGACCAGTTCTTGCCGCAAAACTGGATCCCGATGTTCCATCACCACGCCTCGATGATGTTCATTCAGATAGGCATCGGCCTCTGTTTCACCGCCCTCTACTTCGTGGTCTTCCGCACCCTGATCCTGCGTCTGAACCTGAAGACGCCTGGCCGGGAAGAGAGCGAAATCAAGCTCTACAGCAAGGCCGATTACCAGGCGGCACGAGGTAAAACCACGGCCGCCGCCGCGCCAGAGACCCGGCTGGGTCAGGCCGCTGGCTTCCTGCAGGCCCTCGGCGGCGCCGACAACATTGAAAGCATCAACAACTGCGCCACCCGACTGCGCATCGCGCTGGTCGATATGGCGAAAACGCAAAGTGACGACGTCTTTAAAGCGCTGGGCGCCCACGGGGTAGTACGCCGCGGCAACGGGATTCAGGTCATCGTCGGCCTGCACGTTCCCCAGGTGCGCGACCAGCTGGAAAACCTGATGAAAGATTCTCTTTCGACCGAACATACCACCATGACGGAGGCAGTATCATGAAAAAATTCTCAGTTGTTATCGCAGGCGGCGGCAGCACCTTCACCCCGGGCATTGTTCTGATGCTGCTGGCAAACCAGGATCGTTTTCCGTTGCGGTCGCTGAAATTTTACGACAACGACGGCGCGCGTCAGGAGACCATCGCCGAGGCGTGCAAAGTGATCCTCAAAGAGCAGGCGCCGGAGATTGAGTTCAGCTATACCACCGATCCGCAGGCGGCGTTTACCGATGTTGATTTCGTCATGGCACATATCCGCGTCGGTAAATATCCGATGCGTGAACAGGATGAGAAAATCCCGCTGCGCCACGGCGTGCTGGGCCAGGAGACCTGCGGTCCGGGGGGGATCGCCTACGGTATGCGCTCTATCGGCGGCGTGCTGGAGCTGGTGGATTATATGGAAAAATATTCGCCGAACGCCTGGATGCTTAACTACTCCAACCCGGCGGCGATTGTGGCGGAAGCCACCCGACGTCTGCGGCCGAACGCCAAAATCCTCAATATCTGCGATATGCCGATCGGCATTGAAGGGCGGATGGCACAGATTGTCGGCCTCAAAGATCGCAAACAGATGCGCGTGCGCTACTACGGCCTCAATCACTTCGGCTGGTGGACATCGATTGAGGACCTCGACGGCAACGATTTGATGCCGAAACTGCGTGAATATGTGGCGAAATATGGCTATGTGCCGCCCTCTAACGATCCGCACACCGAGGCCAGCTGGAACGATACCTTTGCTAAAGCGAAAGACGTGCAGGCGCTGGATCCGCAGACCATGCCGAACACCTACCTGAAATATTACCTGTTCCCGGACTACGTGGTGGCTCACTCCAACCCGGAGCGTACTCGCGCCAATGAGGTGATGGATCATCGGGAGAAAAACGTCTTCAGCGCCTGCCGGGCGATCATCGCCGCCGGGAAATCCACCGCCGGCGATCTGGAGATTGACGAGCATGCCTCCTATATCGTCGATCTGGCGACGGCTATCGCCTTTAACACGCAGGAAAGGATGCTGCTGATTGTGCCGAACAATGGCGCGATCCATAACTTTGACGCCGACGCGATGGTGGAGATCCCTTGTCTGGTAGGCCACAACGGACCGGAGCCGCTGACGGTAGGCGACATTCCGCATTTCCAGAAAGGGCTGATGAGCCAGCAGGTGGCAGTGGAAAAACTGGTGGTCGATGCCTGGGAACAACGCTCTTACCACAAGCTGTGGCAGGCGATTACCCTGTCGAAAACCGTACCGAGCGCCTCGGTGGCGAAAGCGATCCTCGACGACCTGATTGCGGCCAACAAAGATTACTGGCCTGAGCTGCATTAATCCCCGCTGTTTGACCGGCGCCCGCGGGGCGCCGGTTCTTCTCCCCGGTTCCTGATTTACGCTATGCTGAAGCCTGCAGCGCGATGAACAAGGAACTGTAATGAAAATCTCCCGCCTCGGCGAAGCGCCGGATTACCGCTTTTCGCTGGCTAACGAACGCACCTTTCTGGCGTGGATCCGCACGGCGCTCGGTTTTCTCGCCGCCGGCGTCGGCCTTGACCAGTTAGCGCCGGACTTTGCCACGCCGCTGATCCGTGAAATTCTTGCCCTGCTGCTGTGTCTCTTTGCCGGCGGCATGGCCATCTATGGCTATCTGCGCTGGCTGAATAACGAGAAAGCGATGCGTCTGAAACAGGACCTTCCCTATACCCGCACGCTGCTGGTGATTAGCATCCTGCTGTTGGCGGTGGTGGCCGCGGTGATGCTGCTGGTGGTGTATGGCGGATAAACGCCGGGCGCGGCGGGAAGGCGATCCGGGACTACAGCCAGAGCGCACCTCGCTGGCCTGGTTTCGCACTCTGTTGGGCTATGGCGCGCTGATGGCGCTGGCGATTAAACACAGCTGGCACCGCGCCGGCCTGCCGTTCTGGCTGTCGATCGGCGTGTTGGCGATAGTGGCGGTGATCCTCTGGGGCTATACCCGCCGTCGTCATCTGATGGACGTCGACGATAGCGATTTTTTACAGCCGCGGGCGGTTCGTGACAAATTTTTGATCGCACTCGCAGTACTTTCTCTGGCATTCCTGTTTGCTGTTACTCACCTTCAACCGATCGTTTTATTCATTAGGGATATGTCATGACAGGATGTCCGGCGAATTTGCCTCTCACTCATGCCCCCGGCCAGCAACATGACACACCCTTTCAGGCTGTCGTGGTGGAGGCGCATCATTGCCATCAGCCGCAGGCGTTCTATGCACAACTGCGTCAACAGGGGCTCACCGCTATCCATTTTATTCCGCAGCTGGCGGCCGGCGACGCCGCGCTCTGGGGGGAGTTTCTCTGCACTGTCTTTCACCGCTGGGTGCGGGAAGATATTGGGCGCATCAATATTTTGCTGTTTAGTGAGACGCTGAGCGCCTGGTGCGGCGAGACGTTGACCCAGCCAGGCGCGCCAGCGGCCAACAGCACCTGCTACGGCTGCCCGTGGTTGCGCCTGTGCCGCTGCGGCGAACAGGAAGACCCGCTGTGCGCGGGTTACCGGCAGTTCTACGATCTTAGCGGGCCCTATATGCGAGTGATGCGGGACCTGCGACGACAGCAGCGGCCGCCAGAGGCGCTGATGCCGCTGCTGCGCTGAAGATTAGCGCCCCTTCGCCAGATATTGCGCCATCTCCTCTTCCGGCACCATGCCGCCGCCGGTGGCCCACACCAGGTGGGTGGCCTGCTGCAGCTGTTGTTCACTCAGACCTTGTAGCTGATGGTACGCCTGGCTGGCGCAGACCCGCTGCGGCCCGGCCATTCCGGCCAGCGCGGACGGTTCAAGGCGAATGTTTTCCGCTGTCGCCAGCCAGCCCAGCATGTCGTACATCGTCTGATCATCAAGGGTATAGAACCCGTCGAGCAGGCGCTCCATTGCCCGGCCAACGAACCCGGACGCCCGGCCGACCGCCAGACCGTCGGCGGCGGTCAGGTTATCAATGCCTAAATCCTGCACCGCTATCTGGTCGTGGAGCCCGGTATAGACGCCGAGCAGCATGCAGGGCGAGTGGGTCGGTTCGGCGAACAGGCAGTGAACGTGGTCGCCGAAGGCCAGCTTCAAGCCGAATGCCACGCCGCCGGGGCCGCCGCCAACGCCGCACGGCAGGTAGACGAACAGCGGGTGATCGGCATCGACCACGCGCCCTGCTTTGGCAAACTGCGCCTTCAGGCGCTCGCCGGCTACGGCATAGCCGAGGAACAGCGTGCGCGAGTTTTCATCATCAATGAAAAAGCAGTTCGGGTCGGATTCCGCTGCCTTGCGCCCCTGTTCGACGGCGACGCCGTAGTCCTCTTCGTACTCAACGACCGTCACGCCGTGGCTGCGCAGTTTGGCTTTTTTCCACGCCCGGGCATCCGCCGACATATGTACCGTAACCTTAAAGCCGATGCGCGCGCTCATGATGCCGATCGACATCCCGAGGTTGCCGGTGGAGCCGACAGCGATGCTGTACTGGCTGAAGAACTGTTTAAATTCCGGTGTCAGCAATTTGCGATAATCATCTGCGGTGGTGAGCAGTCCGGCCTCCAGCGCCAGCTTTTCCGCATGGGTCAGCACTTCATAAATCCCGCCACGCGCCTTAATGGAACCCGAAATCGGCAGGTGGCTGTCTTTTTTCAGCAGCAGATCGCCGCTAATCGGCTGGCCGAACTTTTGCTCAAGGCTGCGTTTCATTGCCGGAATGGCAACCACTTCCGATTCGATAATCCCGCCGCTGGCGGCCGTTTCCGGGAAAGCTTCCGCCAGATAGGGCGCGAAGCGCTGAAGGCGGGCATGGGCGTCTTGCACATCGTCGGCGGTCAGACCGACGTAAGGTAACCCTTGCGGCAGGGTGGTGGTGGCCGGGTTAAACCAGGTGGTTTCTTTCAGGGCGATCAGATCCTGCACAAGCGGGAAGGTTGCGGTTAAGGTGGTCAGGTCAGCGTTTTTCATATTACGTCTCGTTCGCTTAGATGATGAAAGAAAGCAGGAAGGTGGCGGCGAGTGCAAGTAAAGAAGCGATAAATGTCGCTGTCGTGTAGTACTTGAACGTTTCGCTGAGGCTGGCGCCGCAGTACTGTTTTACCAGCCAGAACAGGGAATCGGTGACGATCGTGCAGCCAATGGCGCCGGAACCGATGGCAATGGCGATGATCTCCGGGCTTACGCCAGGATAAAGCGGCAGCATCGGCGCAACGATGGCGGTAGCGCCCATCATCGCCACGGTAGCAGAGCCGACGGCGGCGTGCAGGATAAGCGCCACCAGCCAGGCCAGCAGAATCGGATGCATATCGAGGTTCGACAGGATCACCGCCAGGCTATCGGCCAGGCCGCTGGATTTCAAAATCGCGTTGAACGCGCCGCCGGCGCCGATAATCAGCAGGATGTTGGCGATCGATCCGAAGCCGTTTTCAGTATAAGTCAGCAGGACGCCCATCCCCATCTGCCGACGAATGCCGAGAATGTAATAGGCGACAAAAACGGCAATAAACATCGCGGTGATGGGGTTGCCGATAAATTCCAGCACTGTATACAGCGTGCCGCCTTGCGCCATATTCAGTTCAGCGACGGTTTTCACCAGCATCAGCCCAATCGGTAACAACACGGTAAATAGCGTAGCGCCGAGCGAGGGCAGCGTCGATTCTTCGCGAACGTCGAGGTTGGAAAACTCGGCTGGCACCGATTTAAACGGCAGGCGGTTGCCGAGCAGCCTGAGGAACAGCGGGCCGCCGACCAGCGAGGCGATCAGACCGACCAGCAGGCCATAGACGATAACCGTCCCGATATCGGCGCCCAGTTTATTCGCCACGAACAGCGCAGCCGGATGCGGCGGCACCACGCAATGCACCGCCATCAGGGCCGTACACAGCGGAATAGCCAACTTCAGCAGCGAGGTATTGGTTTTTTTAGCGATGGAGAACGCCAGCGGGATCAGCAGCACCACGCCGACTTCGACAAACAGGGTAATACCGCAGATCAGGCCGACCAGCACCATAATCACGTCCGCCGACAGCCAGCGGCAGCGCTGCAGCGTCAGGCCGATGCGCTCCGCCGCGCCGGAGACTTCCATCATCTTGCCGAGGATGGTACCGAGACCGATCACCGCCGCCAGGAAGCCCAGCGTGCCGCCGATGCCGCTCTCAATGGCGTTGACCATCTCCAGCGGGCCCATCCCCATCATCGCCCCGACGAAAAAGCTCGCCAGCAGCAGCGCCAGAAACGGATGAAACTTCAGTTTGACGATCGTTAAGACGATTAACACGATGCTAATCAGCAGCGTGCTCACAACCCAGATTTGCGATTCCATACCCCACCTCGCCGTAAGTAACGTGTGGTTATTGAACAGAAACTCGGCATGGGCTGACAAACGATATAAATGGCCTTTCAGGTGAGCCAAATTGAATCAAAAAGGTGATTTAGCTCTAAAAGCGACCTATGAATATGCTATGGGGTCAAATTAATTCATCCTTGAGCGGAAGTTCTTGCATTATTTTTTTATTATCCAGATCCCCTTTTTTGCCAGGAGCGCATAATGGATGTACTCAAAACCTTAGGTACCCGGTTGCTCAACGGCTGGCAGCTCTCCAGGCTGTCGACGTTTGAGGTGGCGGCGCGGCACGAGTCGTTCGCCCTGGCCGCAGACGAGCTTGCGCTCACCCCAAGCGCCGTCAGTCACCGGATTAATCAGCTGGAAGAAGAGCTGGGGATCCAGCTCTTTGTCCGCTCGCACCGCAAAGTGGAGCTGACGCGTGAAGGGAAGCGCGTTTACTGGGCGCTGAAGTCGTCGCTGGATGGCCTCAATCAGGAGATTCTGGACATCAAAAACCAGGAGCTCTCTGGCAGCCTGACGGTCTATTCGCGCCCGTCGATAGCCCAATGCTGGCTGGTGCCGGCGCTGGGGGATTTCACTCACCGCTACCCGGCCATCTCGCTGACTGTGCTGACCGGCAACGATAACGTCAACCTGCAGCGGGCGGGTATCGATCTGGCAATCTATTTTGATGATGCGCCGTCGTCGCAGCTGAGCCATCATTTTCTGATGGATGAGGCGATCGTGCCGGTATGTACGCCGAATTACGCCCGCCAGCTGCAGTTAACGTCAAATCCTGCCAATCTGCGCCACTGTACGCTGCTTCACGATCGCCAGGCATGGAGCAATGATTCCGGCACCGATGAATGGTTCAGTTGGGCACAGCAATTTGGAATTGAATTGCCGCAATCGTCGGGCATTGGCTTCGATCGTTCTGATTTAGCGGTGATTGCGGCGATGAATCATGTGGGGGTAGCGATGGGGCGTAAACGGCTGGTGCAGAAGCGGCTGGAGAGCGGCGAGCTGATTGCGCCTTTTGGCGACATGACGCTGAAATGCCATCAGCATTATTACGTGACGACCCTGCCGGGCCGTCAGTGGCCGAAAATCGACGCTTTTATCGAATGGCTGCACAGCCTGACCTGAAAATGAGCCGGGCTACCCCTCTGTGTTGTTGGCCAGGGCGGGTAAGGCGTGAGCCGCCACCCGGCAAAATGGCGGCGCTGCGCTTGCGCGGGCCTACAGTCCGGTAGCCCGGATAAGGCGTCAGCCGCCATCCGGGGAACGACCGCCGCGCTTATACCGGCTGCTGATGGTGGGTGAAGCGCGAGGCCAGCGGCAGCCAGCACAGCAGAATCAACAGGCCCATCAGCATCATCAGCAGGCCGAGGCTGCCCTGACCGGTTTGCGGCATCATCGCCGACAACCAGGCCAGCACGCCGGAGCCGATATTCTGCAAGCCGCCCACCAGGGCCCCGGCGGTTCCGGCGAGAAACGGGAACGGCTCCATCGCGCCGCTGGTGGCCAGCGGGAATAACATCCCGGCGCCGAAGAAGAACAGCGCCGCCGGCACCAGCAGGGTCCAGACGGTCATGATGCCCAGCAGTCCAGGGATCCACATCATCAAACCTGCCAGCAGGCAGCAGATCACCGACTGCCACATCAGCGTCGGGAAACGCTTGTTCGGCCGGCCGGCAAACCACGCGCCGAAGAACGCCGCCGGGATCGGCAGAATAAACAGAATACTCACCGCCATGCTGCTCAGGCCGAGCACCGCGCCCATCAGCACCCCGGAACAGGCTTCGAACACCGCAATCCCGGCCAGGCCGCCGATCAGCATCAGCAGATAGCAGTTAAACGCCCCGGTACCGAACAGCGTTTTGTAGCTGGTCAGGAGTTTGGTGCGTGGCGCCCCTTCCGGGCGCGTTTCCGGCATCCACTTCGCCATGCTGAAGGTCACGCCCGCGCACAGCACCAGCAAGAAGGCGTAGCAGGCGCGCCAGCTCCACAGAGTGTCGAGGATGCCGCCGAGCAGCGGCGCAATCAGCGGGCTGACCAGAATACCCATATTTAACAGGCTATTGGCATGACGCAGCTGCGCGCCTTCGTACAGGTCGCGGGGCAGGGTGCGCGCCATTACGCCGCCGACCCCGGTGCCCATCCCCTGCATGGCGCTGGCGGCGATCAGCACCGGCAGGCTATGGGTGGTAATAGCTACCAGCGTCGCCAGCATAAAAATCGACATCCCGACGAGGATCACCGGACGGCGACCGACGCGGTCCGAGAGCGGGCCGTAGAACAGCTGTGAAATACCATAGGTCAGCAGATAGGCCGCCATCACGCTTTGTACCGCTCCTTCGCGGACGTTCAGCGCGACCGCCATGTCGGCGATGGCCGGAATATAAATGGTCTGCGCCATCTGGCCGACGGCCACCAGCAGTACCAGCATCAACAACAAATTGAAGTTCTTATGCCGTTTCATGTCGATGAATACTTTGCGAGTAAAGAGAAATAAAGAATATGTGACTGGCACATCCCGTAAACGATGGAGGAATCTACCATATTAAAATGACAGGACAACTGCAAAGCGCCGATTGTTGAGGGAATTCCAGGCAGATTATGTAAACAGGAACGGCAACTAATGTTGCCATTTCAGGCTACGCCAGGCGCAGGAGGATCGCCCCGGCGGCAATCCCGCAGGCGGCCACGATGCGCAGCGGCATCAGTTGTTCTTTCAGAACGATAAAGGCGATCAGCGCGCCGAACAGAATGGAGGTTTCACGTAGCGCGGCGACCACCGCCAGCGGGGCCTGGGTCATCGCCCATAGTGCCAGGCCGTAGGAGCCCATGGTGCCGACACCGCCGAGGATGCCCTTTTTCCAGTGCTGACGTAAATAACGACTGGCCTCTCGCCGTCGCGCCACCATGGCCCAGCACAGCAGGCAGAAACCGTTCATAAAAAAGGTCCACAGGGTGTAGCCTAGCGCCGAGCCCGCCAGCCGGACGCCGGTGCCGTCCACCAGTGTATATCCCGCGATAAAGCAGGCGTTGATGAGCGCCAGCACGATGCCTTTGCGGGAGCTAACGCTGCCGTGAAAGGCCATCGCCAGAATCGCCAGGCAGATAACGCCGATGCCCAGCCAGGCCAGCGGCGACAGACGATCGCCTAGGAACAGCACGCTTATCGCCGCGACCAGCAGCGGCGCGGTGCCGCGCATCAGCGGGTAGGTCTGGCTCATATCCGACACCTGATAGGTCTTCGCCACCAGCACCGTATACACCACCTGTAACGCGCACGACGCCAGCAGATAGGGGGCGCTGGCAAGCGCGGGCTGCGGGGCAAAGGGCAGCATCACCAGGGCGATCAGCGCGGCCGAGCCGCTGACGCCGATCGCCGCGTACATTTTATCGCCGCTGGCTTTGACGATAGCGTTCCAGCTGGCGTGCAGCAGGGCGGCGAACAGCAAAATGCAGAATACGGTGAGGGTCATCGCAGACAGGTTCAACAGTGAAGGTCACCGGAATGTAACACGCGCCCGCGCTGCCTGCCAGCGGGGGGGTTAAAGCGAACAAAACAGGCGATGTGTCACCCGCGGTTCATCGTACACCGGGCGAAAACCAAGCCTTTCATAAAAGGGCCAGGCCTGCGCCGGGGCATGGGTGTTAAGAAAATCGAACCAGGCGCTGGAGTGGGTAATGACCGAGACCAGCAGCTGCTGGCCGATGCCCCGGCGACGGTAACGTTCGCTAATGTAGAGATGGCGAATGCGCCCGACCCGCGGCTGCGGACTGAAGGGATCGCTATTGATGCCGCATACCCCTACCAGCTGGTGGTTGACGAAGGCGCCCAGCAGCGTTTCGCCCGGCGCGTTAAAGCGGTTTTTGCCGCTCTGCCAGTTTTCCGCCAGGCGGCGCAGCATGTTGAAATGCTGTTCAAGGCTTTCGGTGCGCAGCGCAACGAACCCCGGATCGTCCGGCGTTGTGGCGGCAATTAACAGGGGTGGCATAGCTTCCTCCATCAAGTCATCCCGGGACGCCCGGCGGGCGCCTGCAGGGGGGCGGTTTCCCGCCCCCCTCAGGTGCGACTTGAACCTGAATCAGCGGAACTGTTTCAGGACTGCATCAAGTAGTTGCAACACAGCAACCATGAGTTTCAGGATTAAAATAATAATATCCATTCCGCCCATACGCGCGTCTCCTGTGGTTAAGGAGCACAATAAGCTGACGTACCTTTCCGCTGCCTGTTGCCAGCTTATCCCTGGCTGTCGCCGGCGGTGTCTGCCCTGGCCGATGGTTCGTCCTTTCCGTGGACGGCTTCCCGGCCCGCCGCCTGCAACGACAGGGGTGCGCAGCGCTGAGCCACGCGTTGCCGCGCGGTTCAGATACTGCACGTTGTTGACGTAACACAGTGTGCTCTCTCGGGGTTAAGGCACTGACGGCACCACCCGTTTCAGCCAGGACTTCGTTGCGCCGGTCAAACTTGCGGCCCCCGAATGGCACAAAGTGAACACACCCAGTATAGATAAATACTGTATGTATGAACAGTATTTTTTGGACAAATTCGCACCCGCCATCCATACTCTATGACAGAGAAATCTCGACCTTAAATTGCGCGAATTGCAGCGATCGCGTATACTTTTGTCGTTGACGTAATACAGTGTGCTTGCGGCTACCACCCGTAAAAATGCTGATAAAAACCTCGCTCTGGCGGGGTTTTTTGTTTTCTGCCGCTGATGTCGCGAATTGTGATCTTTCGCGCAAATTCTCGTGGATGAAAATAAATCCATTGTGAAATCGTAAAACCTGTGTTTGTATAAATTCAGCTTATTTTTCGACACAACAGGTCCCTAATGAACGCAACCCTGATCGCTTCGACCCTACTAAAAACCGCGCCAGCCGCGGTGGTCGTCGTGTCTGTGGTGGTCGTCGTCGGCAACGCGCCGTAGGGTCCGGAACAACACGAATTCCAAACCCCGCCGGCGCAAACCGAGCGGGGTTTTTTGTTGGCGAGCCCCCCGGTAAAGTCGGCCCAGAATAAAAGGACTGGAGCATGGCAAGTTCGGGCACCACATCAAACACAATGCGCTTTACCGGCGCGCAGCTGGTTGTTCATTTACTGGAACGCCAGGGCATCACTATGGTCAGCGGCATCCCGGGCGGTTCTATCCTGCCCATCTACGATGCCTTAAGCCAAAGCACGCAGATCCGCCACATCCTGGCGCGCCACGAGCAGGGCGCGGGTTTTATCGCTCAGGGGATGGCGCGAACCGAAGGCAAACCCGCAGTCTGTATGGCCTGTAGCGGCCCTGGCGCCACCAACCTGATTACCGCCATCGCCGATGCCCGCCTCGATTCAATCCCGCTGGTCTGCATCACCGGCCAGGTGCCGGCCTCCATGATCGGCACCGACGCTTTCCAGGAAGTGGACACCTACGGCATCTCTATCCCCATCACCAAGCATAACTACCTGGTGCGCGACATCGCCGAGCTGCCGCAGGTGATCAGCGACGCCTTCCGTATTGCCCAGTCCGGGCGTCCCGGGCCGGTGTGGATAGACATTCCTAAGGACGTACAGGCGGCGACCATTGAGCTGGAAACGTTGCCAGAGCCGGGCGAGCGCGCCCCGGCACCGGCCTTCACGCCTGAAAGCGTGCGTGAGGCGGCGGCAATGATTAACGCGGCGAAACGGCCGGTGCTCTATCTGGGCGGCGGGGTGATTAACGCGCCGCAGCCGATTCGGGACCTGGCGGAAAAAGCCAACCTGCCGACCACCATGACCTTGATGGCGCTGGGGATGCTGCCGAAGGCGCATCCGTTGTCGCTGGGGATGCTGGGCATGCACGGCGCGCGCAGCACCAACTTTATTCTGCAGGAAGCGGATTTACTGATTGTTTTAGGCGCGCGTTTTGATGACCGGGCGATTGGCAAGACCGAGCAGTTCTGCCCGAACGCGAAGATTATCCACGTCGATATCGACCGCTCTGAGCTGGGTAAAATAAAGCAACCGCACGTCGCGATTCAGGGCGATGTGGCGGAAGTCTTAGCCCAGCTCATCCCGCAGATTGAGGCGCAGCCGCGCGACGAGTGGCGCCAGCTGGTGGCCGATTTGCAGCGTGAATTCCCCTGCGCCATCCCGCAGGAAAGCGACCCGCTCTCCCATTACGGCCTGATTAACGCCGTGGCCGCCTGCGTTGACGATGAGGCGATCATCACCACCGATGTGGGTCAGCATCAGATGTGGACAGCGCAGGCCTACCCGCTCAACCGTCCGCGCCAGTGGCTGACTTCCGGCGGCCTCGGCACCATGGGCTTCGGCCTGCCGGCGGCCATCGGCGCGGCGCTGGCGAATCCGCAGCGCAAGGTTATCTGCTTCTCCGGCGACGGCAGCCTGATGATGAATATTCAGGAGATGGCTACCGCCGCCGAAAATCAGCTGGATGTCAAAATTATCCTGCTGAACAACGAAGCGCTGGGGCTGGTGCACCAGCAGCAGAGCCTGTTTTATCAGCAGGGCGTGTTCGCCGCCACCTATCCGGGGATGATTAACTTTATGCAGATTGCCGCCGGTTTTGGCCTGCAAACCTGTGATTTAAATAACGAAGCCGATCCGCAGGCGGCGCTGCAGGCGATTATCGACCGTCCGGGGCCGGCGTTGATCCACGTGCGTATCGACGCGCAGCAGAAAGTGTATCCGATGGTACCGCCGGGTGCGGCCAATACTGAAATGGTGGGGGAATAAGCCATGCAAAAACAATGTGATAACGTCATTCTGGAACTCACCGTCCGCAACCATCCCGGCGTCATGACCCACGTTTGCGGGCTATTTGCCCGTCGGGCGTTTAACGTCGAAGGCATTCTCTGTCTGCCAATTCAGGGCAGCGAACACAGCCGTATCTGGCTGCTGGTGAATGATGACCAGCGATTGGGGCAGATGATTAGCCAGATTGAAAAGCTGGAAGATGTCACCAAAGTGGCGCGCAACCAGTCCGATCCCACCATGTTTAACAAAATTGCGGTGTTCTTCGAGTAAATCGCGCAAGGCTTGAACGGTAAGGTGCTTATGGTTAAGGTAAGCGCCTTTGCCGGATGGCGCTGCGCTTATCCGGCCTACAGGGAGTGGATCCGTAGGCCGGATAAGGCGTTTACGCCGCCATCCGGCGCTTTCAGGCACCAGGAAACACCATGACTACCATCGCCCTTATTGACGATCATTTGATTGTCCGCTCCGGCTTTGCTCAGCTGCTGGGGCTGGAAGCTGATTTTCAGGTTGTCGCCGAATTTGGTAGCGGCCGCGAAGCGCTGGCGGGGCTACCGGGGCGCGGCGTGCAGGTCTGTATCTGCGATATCTCCATGCCGGATATTTCCGGGCTGGAGCTGCTCAGCCAGTTGCCGAAGGGGATGGCGACCATCATGCTGTCGGTACACGACAGCCCGGCGCTGATCGAGCAGGCGCTGAACGCCGGCGCGCGCGGCTTCCTGTCGAAACGCTGCAGTCCGGATGAACTGATCGCCGCGGTCCGCACGGTGGCGGCGGGTGGTTGCTATCTCACGCCGGATATCGCCATGAAGCTGGCCGCCGGGCGCCAGGATCCGCTCACCAAACGCGAACGCCAGGTGGCGGAAAAGCTGGCGCAGGGCATGGCGGTGAAAGAGATTGCCGCCGAGCTCGGCCTGTCGCCGAAAACCGTTCACGTTCACCGCGCCAACCTGCTGGAAAAACTGGGCGTCAGCAACGACGTTGAGCTGGCGCGCCGCATGTTCGATAGCTGGCAATGAAGGCTGTCGTCTCACGATTGCTGTCGGTCATCGGCTGCGCCTTTATCTTCGCGGCCGCCTGGTTCTGCCTGTGGAGCATCAGTCTGCATCTGGTGGAACGCGCGGATTTAGCGGTGTTGCTGTTTCCCTTTGGCCTGCGTTTAGGGCTGATGCTGCAATGCCCGCGTGGCTACTGGCCGGTGCTGCTGGGCGCCGAGTGGCTGCTTATCTTCTGGCTGGCGCAGGAGGTGGCGCTGGCGCATCCGATAATATTGATGACCGGAAGTCTGCTGACCCTGCTGCCGGTGGCATTGATTTCACGCTATCGCCAGCAGCGAGACTGGCTGACATTGTTGCGCCAGGGCGGGGCGCTGATCGCCGCCTCGCTGCTGCAATCGCTGCCGTGGCTGGCGCAAGGGAGCGAAGGATTGACCGCCCTGCTGTTAACGCTAACCGGCGGTCTGACGCTGGCGCCGACCTGCCTGGTTATCTGGCACTATCTTACCAGTACCGTCTGGAGGCCACTGGGGCCCGCGCTGGTCTCCCAGCCGATTAACTGGCGCGGTCGGCATCTGATCTGGTACCTGCTGTTATTCACCATTAGCCTGTGGCTGCAGCTTGGGCTGCCCGCCGAGCTCTCCCGCTTTACCCCGTTTTGCCTCGCGCTGCCGATTATCGCTCTCGCCTGGCACTACGGCTGGCAGGGGGCGCTGATCGCCACCCTGATGAACGCCATTGCGCTGATTGCCAGCCAGACCTGGCACGATCACCCGGTCGATCTCTTGCTTTCGCTGTTGGCGCAGAGCCTGACCGGACTGCTGCTGGGCGCGGGGATCCAGCGATTGCGCGAGCTTAACCTGTCGCTACAGAACGAGCTGGCGCGAAATCGGCGGCTGGCGGAACGTCTGCTGGAAACGGAAGAGAGCGTGCGGCGCGACGTGGCGCGCGAGCTCCATGATGATATTGGCCAGACTATCACGGCAATTCGCACCCAGGCGGGGATCGTGCAACGGCTGGCGCCGAATAACGCCAGCGTGCGCCAGAGCGGCCAGCTGATAGAACAGCTGTCGCTGGGAGTTTACGACTCGGTGCGTAGACTGCTAGGCCGTCTGCGTCCGCGTCAGCTCGACGACCTGCCGCTGGAGCAGGCAGTACGTTCGTTGATGCGCGAGATGGAGCTGGAGGACCGCGGCATTGTCAGCCATCTCGACTGGCGGATTAACGAGGCGGGACTGAGCGAGAACCAGCGTGTGACGCTGTTTCGCGTTTGCCAGGAGGGGCTGAATAATATCGTCAAGCACGCCAGCGCCAGCGCTGTTACCCTGCAGGGCTGGCAGCAGGATGAGCGACTAATGCTGGTGCTGGAAGATGACGGTTGCGGCCTGCCGCCGGGGTCGAATCTGCAGGGGTTCGGCCTGACCGGCATGCGCGAACGTGTGACCGCGCTGGGCGGTACGTTAACTATCTCCTGCACACACGGTACCCGCGTGTCCGTCAATCTACCGCTGCGTTACGCCTGAGAGGAGCGCCGATGTTTGCCTTTTTAAAAGCGCCGCCGGACGCCGCGCCAGTTAGCGATAAACGCGAGCTGGACGAGCTTTATCGTTACTGGCGTCGACATATTCTGCTCACTATCTGGCTTGGCTACGCGCTGTTTTATTTCACCCGCAAAAGCTTTAATGCCGCGGTGCCTGAAATTCTTGCCAGCAATGTGCTGACTCGTAGCGATATTGGCCTGCTGGCCACGCTGTTCTATATCACGTACGGGCTGTCGAAATTTTTCTCCGGTATCGTTAGCGACCGCTCCGACGCCCGCTATTTCATGGGCCTGGGGCTTATCGCTACCGGGGTGGTGAATATTCTGTTCGGTTTTTCCACCTCGCTGTGGGCTTTCGCGCTGCTGTGGGCGCTGAATGCCTTCTTCCAGGGCTGGGGCTCGCCGGTCTGCGCCCGGCTGCTGACGGCCTGGTATTCGCGGACCGAACGCGGCGGCTGGTGGGCGCTATGGAATACCGCGCATAACGTCGGCGGCGCGCTGATCCCGATGGTGGTGGGGGCGGCGGCGCTGCATTACGGCTGGCGTGCGGGGATGACGATTGCTGGCTGTCTGGCGATCCTCGCCGGGCTGTATCTGTGCTGGCGGCTGCGCGATCGCCCGCAGGCGGTGGGGTTACCCGCCGTGGGCGACTGGCGTCACGATGCACTGGAAATCGCCCAGCAGCAGGAGGGGGCCGGGCTGACGCGCAAAGCGATCCTGACCCGCTACGTGCTGGCCAATCCCTATATCTGGCTGCTGTCATTGTGCTATGTGCTGGTGTACGTGGTGCGGGCGGCGATTAACGACTGGGGCAATCTGTATATGTCGGAGACGCTTGGCGTCGATCTGGTGACCGCTAACTCGGCGGTGACCATGTTTGAGCTGGGCGGTTTTATCGGCGCGTTGGTGGCGGGATGGGGCTCGGATAAGCTGTTTAACGGCAATCGCGGGCCGATGAACCTGATCTTCGCCGCCGGAATTTTGCTGTCGGTTGGCGGGCTGTGGCTGATGCCGTTCGCCAGCTATGTGATGCAGGCGGCCTGCTTCTTCACCACCGGGTTCTTCGTCTTCGGCCCGCAGATGCTGATCGGCATGGCGGCGGCGGAATGTTCGCATAAAGAAGCCGCCGGGGCGGCGACCGGGTTTGTCGGCCTGTTCGCTTATCTTGGCGCCTCGCTTTCCGGCTGGCCGCTGGCGCAGGTGATGGATATCTGGCACTGGACCGGATTCTTCGTGGTGATTGCGATTGCCGCCGGCATTTCCGCGCTGCTGCTGCTGCCGTTTTTAAACGCGCAGGCGCCGCGTACCGCCAGCGAAGCGTGATGTAGCTCACCCTTTGGCCGCGAACGGGGCAAAACTAAGAAATTTTCCCGGTTTCACCTGGACGCCGTCTCAGGCCAGACGGCGCGCTGATTTTTACAATGCCTGGTTATGACGCAGGCATAAAAAATCAGCTCAGGAGATACCCATGCTGGCCTTTCTGAATCAGGTGCGCAAGCCGACCCTGGATCTGCCGCTCGATGTGCGGCGCAAAATGTGGTTCAAACCTTTCATGCAGTCCTATCTGGTGGTCTTCATTGGCTACCTGACCATGTACCTGATCCGCAAGAACTTTAACATCGCGCAGAACGACATGATCTCCACCTACGGGTTGAGCATGACGCAGCTGGGGATGATTGGCCTGGGCTTCTCCATCACCTACGGCGTGGGCAAGACGCTCGTCTCTTATTATGCCGACGGTAAAAATACCAAGCAGTTCCTGCCGTTTATGCTGATCCTCTCCGCCATCTGTATGCTGGGCTTTAGCGCCAGCATGGGCGCGGGCTCCACCAGCTTGTTCCTGATGATCGCCTTCTATGCGCTGAGCGGCTTCTTCCAGAGCACCGGCGGCTCGTGCAGCTATTCCACCATCACCAAGTGGACGCCCAGACGCAAACGCGGCACCTTCCTCGGCTTCTGGAATATCTCCCACAACCTCGGCGGCGCGGGCGCGGCGGGCGTGGCGCTGTTTGGCGCCAACTATCTGTTCGACGGCCATGTGATCGGCATGTTTATCTTCCCGTCGATTATTGCGCTGATCGTCGGCTTTATTGGCCTGCGCTACGGTAGCGACTCGCCGGAATCCTATGGCCTCGGCACGGCGGAAGAGCTGTTTGGCGAAGCGATCAGCGAAGAGGACAAAGAGACCGAAGAAAATGCGATGACCAAGTGGCAGATCTTTGTTGAGTACGTGCTGAAAAACAAAGTGATCTGGCTGCTGTGCTTCTCCAACATCTTCCTCTACGTGGTGCGTATCGGTATCGATCAGTGGTCCACCGTGTATGCCTTCCAGGAGCTGAAGCTGTCTAAAGAGGTGGCGATTCAGGGCTTTACCCTGTTTGAGGTCGGCGCGCTGGTCGGCACGCTGCTGTGGGGCTGGTTGTCGGATCTGGCCAACGGCCGCCGCGCGCTGGTGGCTTGCATCGCGCTGGCGCTGATTATCGCCACCCTCGGGGTTTACCAACACGCCAGCAACCAGTACGTCTATCTGGCCTCGCTGTTTGCGCTGGGCTTCCTGGTGTTTGGTCCGCAGCTGCTGATCGGCGTCGCCGCCGTCGGCTTTGTGCCGAAAAAAGCGATCGGCGCCGCCGATGGAATCAAGGGCACTTTCGCCTATCTGATCGGCGATAGCTTCGCCAAGCTGGGTCTTGGGATGATCGCCGACGGCACGCCGGTCTTCGGCCTGACCGGCTGGGCCGGCACCTTTGCGGCGCTGGACGCCGCCGCCATCGGCTGTATCTGCCTGATGGCCATTGTGGCTATCTTTGAAGAGCGTAAAATTCGCCGCGAGAAAAAGAACCGTATTTTGCAGACTGCCTGATTTACCAGGTATTTGGTAACCTTGCCCGGCCATTGCGCCGGGCTTTTTTATTGTTCTTGCTGGCTGGATTGCAGGAGTAGCTCCCGCAGCCACTGCTGCGCCGGGTCATGATGGTTACGCTCGTGCCAGGCCATGCTTTTGGTGAAACCCGGGATCGTCAGCGGCGGTGGGGCTATTTTCATGCCGCTGGCTCTTTTCGCCAGTCGGCGCGGTACCACGGCGATCATGTCGCTCACCGCCAGTATTTCCGGCAACACCAGGAAACTGCTCACCGACAATCCCACCCGCCGGGTTCGACCAAGCGCCGCCAGCGCGTCGTCGGTCACGCCGCGAAAGCTATCGCCCTGCCATGAAACCAGCACATGTTCCAGCGCACAGAAGCGGTCGAGCGTCAGCGGCTGGCTGGCCTGCGGATGGTCTTCGCGCATCAGACAGACATAGTCTTCCTGATACAGCGCCCGGCTGTGCAGCGCCGGCGGCGTATCGTGGGGCGTCAATAGCGCAATATCCACTTCACCACGTTCGGACTGTGCCAGCAGCGTGGCCGGTGATTCGGGAATGATGCGCACGCGGATACCCGGCGCCAGTGGCTTCAGCGCGGCGATAAATGGCACGATCACTGCTTTCAACGCATAATCCGTCGCGGCGATGGTCCAGGTAAAATTGGCTTCCAGCGGCTCGAAGATGGCGGGTTGCAGTAGGGTTTCAGCATCGATCAGCAGCTGCTTTACCGGAGCCGCCAGCGCCTGAGCGCGCAGCGTCGGCACCATACCGTGCGGGGCGCGGATAAACAGCGGGTCATTAAAGGCGTCGCGCAGGCGGGTGAGCATGCCGCTGACCGCCGGCTGGGTGAGCGCCAGCCGCGCTGCCGCCCGGGTGACGCTGCGCTCATCGAGCAGCGCATCCAGGGCTTTCAGCAGGTTGAGATCGAGGTTTCTGATATCAGATTTCATGATAGCTATCCGCAAACGCGATAAGTCACATTATGGTATGCCCGGTAGTCGACAGCAGGCAAATTCCCATTATGATAGTGAGGCTGCGATTGGATGAGAGGATGCATGATCTGGATAGGACTGGCCACCCTGGTAGTGGTATTTGTTGTGGGATTTCGGGTGCTTACCTCTGATTCACGCCGCGCGATTCGTCGCCTGAGCGAACGCCTTGGCATAACGCCTGTTCCGCTGGAATCGATGATCGATCAGTTGGGAAAAACCGCCGGTAATGAGTATTTGCGCTACCTGGAGCGGCCGAATGAAGCGCATCTGCAGAACGCCGCACAGGTACTGCTGATCTGGCAGACCGCTATCGTCGATGCCAGCGAAAAAAACCTGCATTACTGGTATCGCCTGATGCAAAAAGCGCGTTTAGCGGCGCCGATTACCGACGCGCAAATTCGTCTTGCGCAAGGGTTTCTGCGCGAGCTGGATCCGGATGCAAGCGATTTGCATAACCTACAGCAGCGTTATAACGCGCTGTTTCTGCCGGAAGACGGCGTGCACTGGCTGCACTGATATCATAATTGCTTATGTGTATTATCAAGGATGGTGATTCGATTTATATCACTCACCGACGCATGATTAACCTCGTTAAAACAATCGTTCACGAGGTTAATCATGAAACAGCCCCTGCTGCAAAGCGCCATCGTCTGGCCGGAAGAGTATCTGCCAGGCACGACCGACAATTTTGCCTCTAATGAAATTATCGTCAGCGGCCTGACGGCAGCTCAGATATGGGCGCAGCTCGATGACACCACGCTGTGGCCGGGCTATTACAGCAACGTTGCCGATATCCATTTCCATGACGGCAGCGGCCCGACCCTCAGCGCCAACGCCCGTTTCCGCTTCAGCACCTTCGGCTTCCCGATTGAGGCGCAGATTACAGAGTATGTACCTCCCGCTGCCGGGCAGGCGGCGCGCGTAGCCTGGCACGGCTGGGCGGAAGGGGATGCAACGACGCGTCTTGATGTGATCCACGCGTGGCTATTTGAAGATTTGCCCGGCGGGCGCGTACGTATCCTCACCCAGGAGTCGCAAAAAGGCGTTCCGGCGCAGGAGTTGGCGCGTACCTTGCCCAATCCGATGATTAACGGTCACCAGGAGTGGATCTGCGGGCTGGTGAAATCGGCTCGCGGTGAGTAAATCCGAGTGCCGGATGGCGGCTGCGCCTTATCCGGCCTACGGTTTCCGCACTCGTCACTTGTAGGCCGGATAAGCGTAAGCGCCATCCGGCAGAATGGCGAAGGCTATATTCTCAGGCTATCCCTTTGTATCATGCCGTGAAAAGCGATGAGAGTTGTGAAAACGTTAAATTCGTCACAAACAAAATGTTACACTGCGCGGCTTTCAGCCACTTTCTTCGCAGGTCACTCATGAGTCATTCAAATGAAGCCAAACCCCATGCACGCGAGCTGGCGCGACCAAACTGGTCGGCGGTTTTCGCGGTTGCTTTCTGCGTTGCCTGCCTGATTACCGTCGAATTTCTACCGGTCAGTCTGCTGACGCCGATGGCGCTGGATTTAGGCATCTCCGAAGGGATGGCCGGGCAGTCGGTGACGACGACGGCATTCGTAGCGATGTTCTCCAGCCTGTTTATCACCTCCATCATTGGCAAAACCGATCGCCGCTACGTGGTGATCCTGTTTTCGCTGCTGCTGACCCTTTCCTGCCTGCTGGTATCGTTTGCCGATAGCTTCACCCTGCTACTGCTGGGGCGCGCCTGTCTGGGCCTGGCGCTCGGCGGTTTCTGGGCGATGTCGGCCTCGCTGACCATGCGTCTGGTGCCGATGCGCGTGGTGCCGAAAGCGCTATCGATTATTTTCGGCGCGGTATCAATCGCGCTGGTGATCGCCGCCCCATTGGGCAGTTTCCTTGGCGGGCTTATCGGCTGGCGCAACGTCTTTAACGGCGCGGCGGTGATGGGCGTGCTGTGTACGCTCTGGGTGCTGAAAGCGCTGCCGTCGCTGCCCGGTGAATCGGCTTCTCAGCAGCAAAATATGTTTGGTCTGCTGAAGCGTCCGGGGGTGATGGCCGGGATGTGCGCCATTTTCATGGCCTTTGCCGGGCAGTTCGCCTTCTTTACCTATATACGTCCGGTGTACATGACCCTCGCCGGGTTTGATGTCGACGGCCTGACGCTGGTGCTGCTGAGCTTTGGTATCGCCAGCTTTATCGGCACCTCGCTCTCCTCGGTGCTTCTCAAGCGTTCGGTAAAAGCGGCGCTGGCGATCGCGCCACTGGTACTGACCGCCTGCGCGGTGGCGCTGGTGCTGTGGGGAGAAAGCAAAATCGTCGCCTCGACGGTGGCGATTATCTGGGGCTTCGCGTTTGCGCTGATCCCAGTTGGGTGGTCAACGTGGATCACCCGTTCGCTCTCCGATCAGGCGGAAAAAGCCGGGTCGATTCAGGTGGCGGTGATCCAGCTGGCCAACACCTGCGGCGCCGCGGTCGGCGGTATTGCGCTCGACCACTTAGGGCTGCTGTCGCCGCTGGTGTTGTCAGGAATATTAATGCTGTTTACCGGGTTGCTGGTGGCGACCAAAGTGAAGGTGAATCCACCCGCTTAAGGCCGCTCGCCTTTTGCCAGCCGGCACTACCGCGGGTACGGCGCCTGACCGCCCGGCGGCGCTGCGCTTGCCGGGCCTACGGGTGGTATCCCGCAGGCCTCCTCAGTCGTAGCCCGGCTAAGCGTAGCGCCAGCCGGGAACG
>OJVS01000055.1_pt1 | contig 82728 bp, 97 predicted proteins | sample 1600291 | NCBI WGS metagenome assembly OJVS01 (sample SAMN04436609, study PRJEB24849) | human gut metagenome | biome: human gut; feature: NICU; material: stool | host: Homo sapiens | place: USA: Saint Louis, MO | collected 2009-11-28
GCTTGTTTGCCGTTGTTCCGTGTCAGTGGAGGCGCATTATAGGGAGTAATTCTGAAGTGACAAGGATAAATTCAAAAAAAGAATTCAACCGCTCACTTTTCAACCAAACCATGTGTTGAGCTTTAATTCTTGCCTGGTTTTTAAACAAAAACGAGCCCGTTGGGCCCGTTTTTGTCGTTTTGTGATTTACTGCACTGCCACAATACGGTCGTCTTTCACCACCAGCTCGACAGCTTTCCCCGGAACCAGCTCACCGGAAAGGATCTGCTGGGCTAACGGGTTCTCAATCTGCTGCTGAATAGCGCGTTTCAGTGGCCGCGCGCCGTATACCGGATCGTAACCGTTGGCGCTCAGCAACTTCAGCGCCTCATCGGACATCCGCACTTCATACCCACGCTCTTCCAGGCGTTTATACAAACGCTGCAGCTGGATCTGGGCAATAGAAGCAATGTGTTTCTCACCCAGAGGATGGAAGACCACCACTTCGTCGATACGGTTAATAAACTCCGGACGGAAGTTCTGGCTTACCACTCCCAGTACCAGATCCTTCATATGACCGTAGTCCAGTTCGCCAAACCGTTCCTGAATCAGATCGGAACCGAGGTTCGAGGTCATGATGACCACCGTATTACGGAAGTCGACCGTTCTCCCCTGCCCGTCGGTCAGACGCCCGTCGTCGAGTACCTGCAGCAGAATGTTGAACACATCCGGGTGCGCTTTTTCCACTTCATCCAGCAGAATGACGGAATAAGGACGACGACGCACCGCCTCGGTCAGGTAACCACCCTCTTCATAGCCGACGTATCCCGGAGGCGCACCGACCAGACGCGAGACGGAGTGTTTCTCCATAAACTCGGACATATCGATACGCACCATCGCGTCGTCGCTGTCGAACATAAAGTTAGCCAGCGTTTTACACAGCTCGGTTTTACCGACCCCGGTTGGACCGAGGAACAGGAACGAACCAATCGGCCGGTTCGGATCGGATAGCCCAGCGCGGCTACGGCGAATGGCGTTCGATACCGCTTCAACCGCCTCATCCTGGCCAATCACCCGATGATGCAGCTCCTGCTCCATACGCAGCAGTTTGTCGCGCTCGCTTTCCATCATCCGGGAGACAGGGATACCGGTCCAGCGGGCCAGCACTTCGGCGATCTCAGCATCCGTCACTTTATTACGCAGCAGACGCATGGTTTTCCCTTCGGACTGAGTGGCAGCCGCCAGCTGTTTCTCCAGTTCCGGAATTTTGCCGTACTGCAGCTCGGACATCCGCGCCAGATCGCCGACGCGACGCGCCTGTTCGATAGCGATTTTCGCCTGTTCCAGCTCGGCTTTAATAGTCTGGGTGCCGGAGAGAGAGGCTTTTTCCGCTTTCCACTCTTCTTCCAGTACCGAGTACTGACGCTCTTTATCCGCCAGCTCCTCGTTGAGCATATCGAGACGTTTCAGGCTCGCTTCATCAGACTCTTTCTTCAGCGCCTGCTGTTCCAGTTTCAGCTGGATAATACGTCTATCGAGACGGTCCAGCTCTTCCGGCTTGGAGTCGATCTGCATACGAATGCTGGACGCCGCCTCATCGATAAGGTCGATGGCTTTATCCGGCAGCTGACGGTCGGCAATATAGCGATGCGACAAGGTCGCCGCCGCGACAATCGCCGGGTCAGTGATCTGCACGTGGTGGTGCAGCTCGTAACGTTCTTTCAGGCCACGCAGAATAGCGATGGTATCTTCTACCGTCGGCTCGGCGACGAACACTTTCTGGAAGCGACGTTCCAGCGCGGCGTCTTTTTCGATGTACTGACGGTATTCATCAAGCGTTGTCGCCCCGACGCAGTGCAGTTCACCACGCGCCAGCGCCGGCTTCAGCATGTTACCCGCATCCATCGCGCCGTCGGCTTTACCAGCGCCCACCATGGTATGCAGTTCGTCGATAAACAGAATGACGTTGCCTTCCTGTTTTGACAGGTCAGTCAGCACGCCTTTCAGACGCTCTTCAAACTCACCGCGGTATTTCGCCCCGGCCACCAGCGCCCCCATATCCAGCGCCAATACCCGACGGCCTTTCAACCCTTCTGGTACTTCGCCGTTGACGATACGCTGCGCCAGTCCTTCGACGATTGCCGTTTTACCCACCCCGGGTTCACCAATCAGTACCGGGTTGTTTTTGGTACGACGCTGCAGTACCTGGATGGTACGGCGAATCTCTTCATCACGGCCGATCACCGGATCCAGCTTGCCCTGCTCGGCTCGCTCGGTCAGATCGACGGTAAATTTCTTCAATGCCTGACGTTGGTCTTCGGCACCCTGATCGTTCACGCTTTCACCTCCGCGCATTTGTTCAATCGCCTGAGTCACGTTGGCGGTTGTTGCTCCGGCGGATTTTAAAAGGTCGGTCAGCGTACCGCGCGATTCAAGCGCCGCCAGAACGAACAGTTCCGACGAAATAAAGTTGTCCTTTTTCTTTTGCGCCAGCTTGTCGCAAAGGTTCAGGATCCGCACTAAATCCTGAGAAGGTTGTACATCGCCGCCGGTGCCTTCCACCTGCGGTAAACGGCTCAAGGCCTGCTCGATGTCAGTGCGTAGTTTCCCGGCATTGACGCCCGCCGAGGTTAATAAAGGACGTACCGATCCCCCTTCCTGATTCAGTAAGGCGCTCATTAAATGAAGAGGTTCGATGAATTGGTTGTCGTGCCCGAGTGCGAGTGACTGGGCATCGGCAAGAGCAAGCTGGAATTTATTGGTAAGACGATCCAGACGCATAACTCCTCCCATAAACAGGTCAAATTTGCTACTGGAGATTAAATGAGGTCATCCCTCAATTATTCAAGGTTAAAGACCTGAACTATGCGAAAAATAAGTTTGCCTTCTGGATCGTCTTGATTCTCTAGGTTATATCAGCCAAATGAAACTTGCCATACGACCGGTGGTCTTGTCGCGCCGGTAAGAGAAAAAATCATCCTTTTCGCTTAGCGTGCAGCGATCGCCGCCGAAAATCTGCTCAACGCCGACGTTTGCCAGACGCTGCCGAGCCAGTTGATAGATATCAGCAAAATATTTCTCGCCTGCCGGACGAAAAGCCCGGTGCGCGTTCTCGTCTTTCGCCATAAAGGCATCCCGGACTTCCGGCCCCACCTCAAATGCCTGCGGACCAATGGCAGGGCCCAGCCACGCCATCATGTTTTCGGCTTTATCGGCGAAACGGGCGACCGTCTCTTCCAGAACCCCTTCGCATAAGCCGCGCCATCCCGCATGCGCCGCGGCGACTTCGGTGCCGTCGCGGTTACAGAACAGGACCGGCAGGCAGTCGGCGGTCATCACCGCACAGACGGTGCCGGGCGCACGACTATAAGAAGCATCTGCGCGTTTCGATGGATAGGGTCCGCCGTCCAGCGTCAGAACATCGGTGCCATGAACCTGCTCCAGCCAAACCGGGTAAGACGGCAAGCCACCGGCGGCAAACATCCGCCGCCGGTTTTCTTCAACATGCTGCAGATTGTCTCCGCAATGGGCGCCCAGGTTGAGCGAGTCATAGGGCGGCAGACTCACGCCGCCAATGCGGGTCGAACTACAGGCCGCCACGCTGCGGGGCATCGGCCACTGCGGTACAATCAGTTTAGTCATAACCAGTCAATATCGTCCTTATGGGCTTCAAAATCGGCACGCATCGCCTCGATGAGCTCGACCATATCCTGTGGGATGGGCGCGTGCCACTCCATTTCAATGCCGGTGATCGGGTGATACAGACGCAACATCGTGGCGTGCAGCGCCTGACGGTCGAATTTACGCAACGCGGTGATGAACTCCTCCGACGCGCCCTTCGGCGGGCGCGGCCGGCCGCCATATACCTGGTCACCCACCAGCGGATGGGTGATATGCGACATATGCACACGGATCTGGTGCGTACGACCGGTTTCCAGGCGCAGGCGCAGGCGGGTATGGATGCGGAAATGTTCCATAATCCGGTAGTGGGTCACCGCCGGTTTGCCCATCGGATGCACCGCCATATGGGTACGTTTTGTCGGATGACGACTGATCGGCTCTTCCACTGTGCCACCGGAAGTCATGTGGCCGATGGCCACCGCTTCATACTCGCGAGTGATCTCGCGCAGCTGCAGCGACTCCACCAGCCGGGTTTGTGCCGGAATGGTTTTCGCCACCACCATCAGACCGGTGGTGTCTTTATCCAGACGGTGCACGATCCCCGCGCGCGGCACATCGGCAATCGGCGGATAGTAGTGCAGCAGCGCATTCAGCACAGTACCGTCAGGGTTGCCCGCGCCAGGATGCACAACCAGATCGCGCGGTTTGTTAATCACGAGGATGTCATCATCTTCGTAAACGATATTGAGCGGAATATCCTGCGGCTGGAAGCGCGCCTCTTCTTCGATTTCGACATCGATAGCGATGTGCTCTCCCCCCAGCACTTTTTCTTTCGGCTTATCGCCAATGTTGCCATTGACTAATACGCGTTGGTCCAGGATCCATTCTTTTATCCGCGATCGCGAATAATCAGGGAACAATTCGGCCAAAGCCTGATCTAAGCGTTGACCGAGTTGATTTTCGGTCACCGTTGCGGTGAGTTGTACTCGTTGTGCCATATACAGCTTCTTCGTTTAACGTTGGGTTTTACGGCTTTGCCGTTTAATATAGTGTGCTATTGTAGCTGGTCTTAATCGGGAGCAGGAACAGAGATTCTCCCGCATAAACATTTTGAGGAAGTCAAAACGTCATGACGCGCATGAAATACCTGGTGGCAGCCGCCACACTGAGCCTGGCTTTGGTGGGTTGCTCCGGCTCTAAGGAAGAGGTGCCTGATAATCCGCCGAATGAAATCTACGCGACCGCCCAGCAAAAACTGCAGGACGGTAACTGGAAACAGGCGATAACGCAACTGGAAGCGTTGGATAACCGTTATCCATTCGGCCCTTATTCCCAACAGGTACAGCTGGATCTGATTTATGCGTATTACAAAAACGCCGATCTGCCGCTGGCTCAGGCGGCCATCGATCGCTTCATGCGTTTGAACCCCACCCACCCGAATATCGATTACGTCATCTATATGCGCGGCCTGACCAACATGGCCCTGGATGACAGCGCCCTGCAGGGCTTCTTTGGTGTCGATCGCTCTGACCGCGATCCACAGCACGCGCGCGATGCCTTCAATGACTTCTCCAAACTGGTGCGTGGTTACCCGAACAGCCAGTACGCCACTGACGCCTATAAACGTATGGTGTTCCTGAAAGATCGCCTGGCCAAATATGAGCTGTCGGTCGTGGATTACTACACCGACCGTGGCGCATGGGTTGCCGTCGTGAACCGCGTGGAAGGTATGATGCGTAACTATCCGGATACCCAGGCCACCCGCGATGCCCTGCCGAAGATGGAAAACGCCTATCGTCAGATGCAAATGAACGCCCAGGCGGACAAAGTCGCGAAGATAATCGCCGCGAACAGCAAGAACACCTGAGTCTGATTCATGGATCGCAAACGGCAGCCACTGGCTGCCGTTTTTTTATACTTTATCCCGTCAAGCTGAAGCGGTTTAGCGCCGGGTTAACTCATCAAATATGGCCTGCTTTACCGGGTTCGACAAGTAAAATCTCACTTCTTCCTGCCCTGTCTCACAAAATGAATTCGTTGACAAAAAGTGACAATAAAATGTGATTTAGATCACGCTTTTTGACATTGGGAAAGGTATGCTGGATTCACCAAGACGGGAAAGACAAGAGGTAAAATTTATGACAATGAACATTACCAGTAAACAAATGGAAATTACTCCGGCAATCCGCCAGCATGTCGCAGACCGTCTCGCCAAACTGGATAAGTGGCAAACTCATTTAATCAACCCGCACATCATTCTGTCTAAGGAGCCGCAGGGTTTTATCGCTGATGCAACCATCAATACGCCAAACGGTCATCTGGTTGCCAGTGCGCGTCATGAAGATATGTACGCCGCCATTAACGAATTGATCAACAAGCTGGAACGGCAGCTGAATAAAGTGCAACACAAAGGGGAAGCCCGCCGCGCCGCAACATCGGTGAAAGAGGCAGGCTTTGTGGAAGAAGAAGAGTAATCCTTAACTTAAGTTGTGTCATGCCACGCGCCTTCGGGCGCGTTTTTTATTGACAGAATGAAAACAGTACAGGTACTGTAATCCCCACTACCTCAAGGAATTTACCATGAAACGTGTCCCGTTCTTCTTCGCATTCTTTTTTACCTTCCCCTGACCGGGAGGCAATTCGTCGTATAAGAAAGAATGCGAAGACGAACAATAAGGCCTCCCACCCGGGAGGCCTTTTTTATTTGATAACAACAAAGGCAACATCTATGACCGAGGAAAACCCATTACTGGCGCTGCGCGATAAGATAAGCGCACTGGACGAGAAACTGCTTGCTCTGCTGGCGGAGCGCCGCGGGCTGGCTGTTGAGGTTGGTAAAGCCAAACTGGCCTCTCACCGTCCAGTGCGTGATATTGACCGCGAACGCGATCTGCTGGAGCGTCTGATGACCATCGGCAAGCGCCATAATCTGGATGCGCACTACATCACCCGCCTGTTCCAGCTGATCATCGAAGACTCCGTCCTGACCCAACAAACCCTGCTGCAGCAGCATCTGAATAAAATTAATCCGCATTCGGCCCGCGTGGCCTTCCTTGGCCCTAAAGGCTCTTATTCGCATCTGGCGGCGCGTCAGTACGCCGCTCGCCATTTTGAGCAGTTTATTGAGAGCGGCTGCGCGAAGTTCGCCGATATTTTTAATCAGGTAGAGACCGGCCAGGCCGATTACGCCGTGGTGCCGATTGAAAACACCAGCTCTGGCGGGATCAACGACGTCTACGATCTGCTGCAGCACACCAGCCTGTCGATCGTTGGCGAGCTGACGATCCCTATCGATCATTGCGTGCTGGTTAGCACCTCGACGGATGCCGATAAAATTCAGACCGTCTACAGCCATCCGCAGCCGTTCCAGCAGTGCAGCCAGTATCTGAGCCGCTACCCGCACTGGAAGATTGAATATACCGAGAGCACCTCGGCGGCAATGGAAAAAGTGGCGCAGGCGAACTCCCCGGCCGTTGCGGCACTGGGCAGCGAAGCGGGTGGCGCCCTGTATAGCCTGCAGGTGCTGGAGCACTGCCAGGCCAACCAGACGCAGAACATCACGCGCTTCCTCGTCCTGGCGCGCAAAGCGGTGAACGTCTCCGATCAGGTTCCGGCCAAGACCACGCTGTTAATGGCGACCGGTCAGCAGGCGGGCGCCCTGGTGGAAGCCCTGCTGGTGCTGCGCAACCACAATCTGATCATGACCAAACTGGAATCTCGCCCGATCCACGGCAATCCCTGGGAAGAGATGTTTTATCTCGATATTCAGGCCAACCTGGACTCGCTGCCCATGCGCAAGGCATTAAAGGAGCTGGCGGAAATCACCCGCTCCATGAAGGTCCTCGGTTGCTACCCCAGCGAAAACGTGGTGCCAGTGGATCCGGTTTAACGTTCGCGGAACGGTAATTTCTTCATCCCTGCCACCGCAACCGGCAGGGTGAAGATGGTGCCTGACAGCGGGTACTTCGCCAGCTCATCGTCCTCCATGTTTTCCCGGGTTGTGGTGATATAGAGCGTTTTCATATCCGCCCCACCGAAGCAGACCATTGTCGGACAACGAACCGGCATCGGGTAAGTCTCCAGCTCCTCGCCCTGCGGCGAGAAACGAGCAATCCGCCAGCCGTCAAACATCGCGCTCCAGTAACAGCCCTCCACATCGATCGCCGCCCCGTCAGGGATGCCTTCGCCCGGCTGGAAACGGCGAAACACCTCGCGTCGTCCAGGCTCACCCTGTTCATCCAGCGGCGTACGGTAGATCACGGCGTTCGGCGTATCAGAGGTATACATCCAGCGCTGGTCGGCGCTAAACGCCAGACCGTTGGCGCCATGGATATCACACTGGATCACTTTCGGCTTCAGGTCATTATCGACTCGCATCAGCAGCGCGCCGTTGTAATCCCCCGGCCCCCAGAAGGTGCCGGCATAAAAACGCCCCTCGCGATCGGTCCCACCATCGTTAAACCGCGCCAGCTCCGGATTGCTCGGATTATCACAGACTTTCCGCCGCAGCAGGCCGTGGGCGTCGGTCAGCCAGATGCCACTGCGTAATGCAACGATAAATCCGCCCTTCTCACGCAGGGAGAAACAGCCGACCTCCTCCGGAAACTGCAGCACCTGGTGTTCGCCGCTGCGGGTATCGTAGCGGTGGATTTCACACTCCATGATATCGGCCCAGTAGAGGGCCTGTTCAGCCTCGCTCCAGGTCGGGCATTCCGGCAGGTATCCGGTGTAGTCAAACAGCGGTTGTGGTTCAGCCATCGTTGTCATCCCTATAAAAAAAGCCAGCGGTCGCTGGCTTTATTGTATACATCTTTTTCGCTTTACTGCCGATTATCGTTCGCCTGACGCAGCAGCGTGCGGCTCTCGCTCTGGAAACGCTGAGCGTAATCGCCAAACCAATGTTCGACTTTACGGAAGCTGTCGATAAACGCCTGCTTATCGCCCTGCTCCAGCAAGCCAATCGCTTCGCCGAAACGCTGGTAATAGCGCTTAATCAGCGCCAGGTTATTTTCCGATGACATAATAATGTCGGCGTACAGCTGCGGATCCTGGGCAAACAGGCGCCCCACCATCGCCAGCTCCAGCCGGTAAATAGGTGACGAAAGCGCCAGCAGTTGCTCAAGACGCACATTCTCTTCTGCCAGGTGCAGGCCATAGGCGAAGGTGGCAAAGTGGCGCAGCGCCTGAATAAACGCCATGTTCTGATCGTGCTCAACGGCGCTGATGCGGTGCAGCCGCGCGCCCCAAACCTGAATTTGTTCGAGGAACCACTGATAGGCCTCCGGCTGGCGGCCATCACAATAGACCACCACCTGCTTCGCCAGGCTGCCGCTGTCCGGACCGAACATCGGGTGCAGGCCAAGAACCGGGCCCTGATGCGCTGCCAGCATCGCCTGCAGCGGCTCCGCTTTCACCGAGGCAAGGTCAACCAGAATGCAATCCGCCGGCAGCGGCGGCAGCCTGCCGATCGTCTCCACGGTGGTGTGAATCGGTACGCTGACGATGACCATGCCGGCATCGGCGACGATATCCGCCGCCCGGGCCCAATCGTCTTTTTCCAGAATACGCACCTGGTAGCCGGACAGCGTTAACATCTTCTCAAACAGACGCCCCATCTGCCCGCCGCCGCCGACGATGACCACCGGCCGCAGATTCGGGTGCAGGGTTTTGAAGCCTTTGTCGTTTTCGCTGGAATAGGATTCCCGCATCACGCGACGCAGAACATCCTCGATCAGATCCGGCGGTACGCCGAGCGCAGCCGCCTCTTCACGCCGGGAGGCGAGCATCGCCGCCTCGCGCTCCGGGACGTAAATCGGCAGACCATACTGGCTCTTCACCTCGCCGACTTCGGCCACCAGTTCCAGACGCTTAGCCAGCAGGCTAAGCAACGCTTTATCCACTTCATCAATTTGATCGCGTAACGCGGTCAGTTCAGCAACCATACTTTCCTCTTACACCAAACGGGCCGCCAGATGGCCGCGGAGATCCTTATCCAGTTCACGCAGCAGCGCATCGGTGGTTTCCCAGCTGATGCAGGCATCCGTCACCGAAACGCCGTATTTCATCGTCTCACGCGGCTGTTCAGAGGACTGATTGCCTTCGTGGATATTACTCTCGATCATCAGGCCGATAATGGAGCGGTTGCCATCTTTGATCTGTGCGACAACGGATTCAGCCACGGCTGGCTGGCGGCGGAAATCTTTATTGGAGTTCCCATGACTGCAATCTACCATCAGCGACGGTTTCAGTCCCGCCTGCGCCATCTCTTTTTCGCATTTCGCCACATCTTCCGGACCGTAGTTCGGCGCCTTACCGCCGCGCAGGATCACATGGCCGTTCGGATTACCCTGCGTTTGCAGCAGGCAGACCTGCCCGGCCTGGTTGATGCCGACGAAACGGTGCGGCATTGCCGCGGCGCGCATGGCGTTGATGGCCGTCGCCAGACTACCGTCGGTACCGTTTTTAAAGCCGACCGGCATCGACAGGCCAGAGGCCATTTCGCGGTGCGTTTGTGATTCCGTGGTACGTGCGCCGATAGCAGACCAGCTGAACAGATCGCCAAGGTATTGCGGGCTGTTCGGATCCAGCGCTTCCGTCGCCAGCGGCAGTCCCATATTGACGAGCTCGACCAGCAGACGACGCGCAATCTTCAGGCCGCCTTCAACATCAAACGAACCATCCATGTGCGGATCGTTAATCAGCCCCTTCCAGCCGACAGTGGTACGGGGTTTTTCAAAGTAGACGCGCATCACCAGGTAGAGGCTATCGCTGACCTCTGCGGCAAGAGCTTTAAATCGACGAGCATATTCAATCGCGGCTTCCGGATCGTGGATCGAGCAAGGGCCGCAAACCACCAGCAGGCGCGGATCGCGGCCGGCGATAATATCGGAGATAGTCTCACGGGCATGCGCAATCTGCGCTTCCTGTTCAACGCTTAGCGGGAATTCCGCCTTCAGTTGCTCCGGGGTCATTAACACCTGTTCGTCGGTAATATGTACGTTATTCAGCGCGTCTTTTTGCATGATTGCGATCCTGTGTAGCTCGTTTGCGATAAAGGGTGCCTCAGCGGGCATGGCGTAACGATACCACACAAAGTAAAGAATTCAATCCATATTCCGTAAATTTTAATTTACACCAACAAATTAATTGCCACTTAACTCAACAAAATTCGTACAAAAATGTTTACACAACCAAAATTCACAGCAAACTTGCGCGCTATCGCGATCGCGATTACGAAAAATCCTGGTGAGATTTGTCCCAAAGCAAAGGGCGCATGTAATGACGGGTTTTGTTAACAGTGGTATTCTGCGCCGGGCATCGGCAGCGGCTTTTCCCGCGCTATGGCGAATTTGACGGAAGCGTTAATGACAGTATTACACCGTCTTTTATTGACTGTATTTTTTCTCATCGCGGTATCTCCTGTTTTTGCTGCCGGACCTTCAGAACATGTTCGCGCTATTGTTTCCGGGATCGTGACCTACACCCGTTGGCCGGCATTAACAGGGGCGCCGAAGCTGTGCATTTTTGCCTCATCACGCTTCACCCATAGCCTGGCTCATGAAGATCCGGATGCCTTGCCCTATCAACCGGTGATAGTACGTAATAGTGAAGAAGCGTTAAAAACAACCTGCGATGGTTTTTATTTTGGCAGCGAATCGCCGACCCAACAGTCGGAATTAACTCGCCGCTATGGCCCGAAGCCGCTTTTACTCATCGCAGAACAAAATACGGATTGCTCCATTGGTAGCGCGTTTTGCCTGATCATCAACGACGACAGGGTCCGCTTCTCCGTTAATCTGGACGTTCTGACGCACAGCGGGGTCCGGGTTAACCCGGACGTCCTGATGCTTGCCCGGAAAAAACCACATGAATAAGGACTTTTCACAGACCGCGCGCCCGACATTTAAACGCGCGCTTCGTCGAATTAGCGTGATAAGCGTGGTGATCTCCATGACGCTGGTCTGGCTGCTGCTAAGCACAGCCTCAATCTTCACGCTCAAGCAGTACGCGCAGAAAAATCTAGAGCTCACTGCCGCGACCATGGGTCGCAGCCTCGAAGCCGCCCTGGTGTTTGGCGATAGCGCGGCGGCGGAGGAGACCCTTGCTTCGCTGGGGAAGCAAGGGCAGATTTCCCAGGCGATTGTGCTCAACGGCCAGAAGCAGCACTTCGCCGCATGGCGCCATGAACCGCTGGCCAACAAAGAACAAGTGAGCGGCCTTATCAGTCAATGGCTGTTTCCGGAGCCCACGGTGCAGCCCATCTGGCACCAGGGCAAACAAATCGGCGAGCTGCGACTGACCGCGCTTGATGAACTGATCAGCCACTTTCTCGGTATCTCGATTCTGGTACTGACCGGCAGCATTCTGCTCGCCTCATTCATCGCCCTGCTGCTGACCCACTCCCTGCACCGGGGGATCGTCACCGCCCTGCAGAGCATTACCGAGGTTGTGCACGATATTCGTGAAAACCGTCATTTCTCACGTCGGGTGCCCGAGGAGCGTATTGAGGAATTCCATCTTTTCGCCCAGGACTTTAACAGCCTGCTGGGGGAGATGGAGGACTGGCAGCGCCAGCTGCAGGCCAAGAATGCCCAGCTGTTGCGTAGCTCGCTTCATGACCCGCTGACCGGCCTGGCTAACCGCGCCGCCTTTCGCAACGCGCTCGCCGAACTGATGAAGAACGAGGTGGATCACCAGACCTCGGCATTACTGTTTCTTGACGGCGATAACTTCAAGCTGATCAATGACAACTGGGGGCACGCGGCAGGCGATAAAGTGCTGACGGAGGTCGCCAGCCGCCTGATGGCCTTCGCCGGAAAACGCCATCTGGCATGGCGTCTCGGCGGCGATGAGTTTGCCGTTCTGCTGCGTGAGGTGCGCTCGGAAGCCGAAGTGCAGGCTCTGTGCCAGGCGCTGTCGGAACAATTTCTTCCGCCATTCAACCTGCACAATGGCCATAGCGCCACGCTCTCGCTGAGCGTCGGTTATGCCCTGGCGTGGGAGCACGCCACCGCGGAATCACTGCAAGAACTTGCCGATCAGAATATGTATCGCATGAAAAACCAACGTATCCAGCAGACGCTGAAATAATAAAGGACTCATTATGCTCAGAAAATATTTCGTCCCCGCCCTGATGGCAGCGGCGCTTTTGACAGGTTGCCAGGCTCCTCAGGGAAAATTTACCCCCGAGCAGGTGGCGGCGATGAAATCTTACGGCTTCACTGAAAGCAATGGCGATTGGTCCCTGGGCTTATCCGATAGCATCCTGTTTGACAAGAATGACTACCGACTACGTCCCGACAGCCGCCAGCAGATCACCACGATGGCCTCGCGGCTGGCGGCGACCGGGATCACCCATAGCCGCCTTGAAGGCCACACCGATAATTACGGTGAGGATAGCTATAACGAAGCCCTGTCGCTTAAGCGCGCCAATAGCGTAGCCGATGCCTGGGCGGAAGGCGCCCATGTCCCGCGCAGTCATTTAGTCACCCGCGGCCTTGGCAAGAAATACCCGATCGCCAGCAACGACACGGCGGCCGGGCGCGCTGAAAACCGCCGGGTCACGGTGGTCATCAGCACGCCGTAAGCCTTCGCTTAATCGCTGGACTTCGCCATCCTCATTGCCGTTGCCGCGCGCCAGCGCAGGTAGTCAACGGCAATGAACAGCACCAGACTTGCCCCCATCAATGGCATGGCCAGACCCAGGGCTAACGCTATCCCCAGTACCAGCCCACGGGCAGGCCAGGCGAGCGACAGCCATGCCTGCAGCAGCGAATGCGCCGGATCCCAGACCGCCTGAGGCGGACGGCGGATCCACCACAGCCGGTAGCCCACGCCGATGGTGACGCACAGCGCGCAGCCGAACCCTACCAGCAGCAACTGATTCACCAGACCAAAGAGGACCCCCATGTGGAAATCGACGCCCCAGCGGGTGAGCTTCGCCATCAGCGGGAAGTCGGCGAACCGGGTGCGATCCACCACCTGCATCGTGGCGCCATCGATCGCCACCGCGTCCACCTGCGTCGGCCAGCGGCGGTCGATCTCATTTACCGTCCAGGCACGTTCCTTCGAAACCGGCGGACGGATCTCCAGCCGGCTGGCGTTCAGCCCCGCCTGACGGGCCACCGCCAGCACCAGGTCAAACTGCGCTGGCTGCAGCACTGACTGATGCTGCATGGCCATCCCGTCCATATGATGCCCGGCGTGGGGATCGTGCGCCATCGGCGCCTCACCGTGCAGCAGGGTATTCACCTGCGGCGTCCACCAGCCGAAAGCCGCCCGCATTTTATCCACATTACCGCCAGCCCATTGCGACCAGGTCAGGCCGGTGGCGGAGAAGAGCAGCATGCCCAGCAGTAAGCCCCAGCCCAGCGTCACGTGCAACCGACGATGATTCTGCAGGACGTTATTGATCCGCCGTTTTGGACGTGTCATCGCCCACAGGGCAATGCCACCCAGTGCGGCAACCCACATCCATGAGGCAGCCAGTTCGCTGTATAACCGCCCGCTGTCGCCCAGCAGCAGCGAACGATGCGCATAATCAATCCACTGGCGCAGCGGCAGGATGCCGCTGGTACCGTAGACCGTCATATCGCCCTTCACCCGCAGCGAGATCGGATCGACGAAAATGGCCCGGGATTCTGACTCGCCCAGGCTCGGGTCAACAAACATAATCCGGGTAGTCTCCCCCATCGCGGGGGCCGGCCGCACCGCCAGCAGCCGAAGATTACCCTGGGTCGCTTCTTCCGCCACTGCAATCTGGGCGCTGAGCGGCTGCGGGGTCCCGTCGGCAAGGCCATGCAGCGCGTCGTGATAGAGCCAGTTTTCCAGCTGCGGCGTCGCCACGTACAGCGTGCCGGTCAGGGCAGCGACAAAGATAAACGGTCCGATAAACAGTCCGATGTAGAAATGGAGGCGACGCAGCAGGTTTAACCATGCCGCGCGCGAGGTGCAGGTTGTCATACTCTTCCTTTTTTAAAGCAAAAGAGGTTATTGCGCCGTGCGCAGATTGATTTTTATTAAAGGAAAAAAGCAGACAGCCGCGGCGGGGCGCGGGTTTCAGGGTAGAGCCAGGGGAAGTAGTGCCAGTGTTTTAATACCGGGCGAGAAGCCGGCAGGCGAATACGCCGCAGGAGCATGGCGACGAACAGCGCCAGCGCGAAAAGCAGCCCCGGGACATGGGCTAAAAGCACGCAATAGCCACACGCTTCGGCATGGTCCAGCGGCAGTTCGTGTCCGGTATGCATGGCGCCGTCTGTGCTATGCATTATCGCCATCTCGTGGTCGGGCATTTGCGCCATGCTCGCGGACGAGCTGTCCATCATCATGGCGTGATGCATGCCGGGCATCGCGCTCATGGGGTCTTTTTGCAGGGAGATGGAGATCAGGGGGGCCACGACGATCAACAGGATCGCCAACAGTGCCAGCCAGGCGGCTCGCCGTTTAGGTGTCGTTTGCTGGAAACTGTTGCTGACCACCGCCCCTCCGAATAGAGGGCGTATTGTAAATGATTTACATCACGATGGTTACAACAAAGATAAAAAAAGGGCCAGCCATCTGGCCAGCCCTTCTGTCAGGATGTCGCGAAAGCGAATCTTAGTTAAGACGCTCTTTGATACGAGCAGACTTACCAGTACGCTCACGCAGGTAGTACAGTTTAGCTTTACGTACAGCACCACGACGTTTAACAGCAATGCTGTCAACTACCGGAGAGTGAGTCTGGAAGACACGCTCAACGCCTTCGCCGTTGGAAATTTTGCGAACAGTGAATGCAGAGTGCAGACCGCGGTTACGAATAGCGATAACCACGCCCTCGAATGCCTGCAGACGTTTTTTGGAACCTTCAACAACCCATACTTTCACTTCCACGGTATCACCCGGACGGAAGGAAGGTACGTCCTGCTTCATCTGTTCTTGTTCAAGTTGCTTAATAATGTTGCTCATAATTTAATCTCTTATCCTGGGTAAACTGATATTGGGGGCTCACGCCTGCCCATCATGTTTATGCTGCTGTTGCGCGTGTTCGCTTTTGAACTGCGCCAGCAACTTTGCTTGCTCTTCAGTCAGAGCCAGGTTTTCCAGAAGTTCAGGTCTTCTAAGCCAGGTGCGGCCCAGCGACTGCTTCAGACGCCAGCGACGTATCTCAGCATGGTTTCCCGACAGCAATACTGGCGGTACTTCCATCTCTTCTAACACTTCAGGACGGGTATAGTGCGGGCAATCCAGCAACCCATCAGCAAAGGAATCTTCCGTTGCCGAAGCTTCATGGCCCAGTACTCCCGGAATGAACCGGGAAACGGAGTCAATCAGCGTCATTGCCGGTAACTCACCACCGCTGAGAACGTAATCGCCGATTGACCATTCTTCGTCAATTTCGGTTTGGATTACGCGCTCGTCTATCCCTTCGTAGCGACCGCACACCAGAATCAGTTTCTGATTCGTTGCCAGTTCGCTGACGCCCGCTTGATCAAGCTTGCGTCCCTGAGGTGACAGATAAATCACCTTCGCGCCTTCACCTGCCGCGGCTTTTGCTGCATGAATAGCATCCCGTAAAGGTTGCACCATCATTAGCATCCCCGGTCCGCCGCCGTAAGGACGATCGTCCACGGTACGGTGCCGGTCATGAGCGAAGTCGCGAGGACTCCAGCTTTCGATGCTCAGCAGGCCATTTTTTACTGCCCGGCCAGTTACCCCGTAATCGGTAATTGCGCGGAACATTTCAGGAAACAGGCTAATTATGCCAATCCACATAGCGCCGTCTTTTACCGTTTATCCGGAGAATTTAAAAACCAGGATCCCAATCTACTTCGATAGTACGCGTAGTGAGATCGACTTTCTTGATAACCTGCCCATCGAGGAACGGAACCAACCGCTCCTTGATGCCAAATGCATCTTTCAGGTTTGCCTTGATGACGAGTACGTCATTAGACCCGGTTTCCATCATATCAATGACTTTACCGAGGCTATAGCCTTCCGTTGTCACTACCTGGCAGCCCATCAGGTCTTTCCAGTAGTAGTCACCCTCTTCCAGCTCCGGCAACTGCGATGAATCCACGATAATTTCGCAATTAGTCAGTAGATTCGCGGCATCACGATCGTCAACGCCTTTCAGCTTGATGATGATGTCCTGATTGTGGTGGCGCCAGCCTTCCAGCTCAACAACCTGCCACTGACCCGCCTTCTGGATTAACCAGGGCTGATAGTCAAAAATGCTTTCGGCGTCTTCGGTGGAGGAAAACACTCTGAGCCAACCACGGATACCGTAGGAAGAACCCATTTTCCCCAATACGATCGGATCAACAGGTGCTTGTGCGGTGTGTTGCTTGCTCATCATGACCACCGTGACAGATTAAGCTGCTTTGTTAGCGGCTTTGATCAGCGCGGCAACGCGATCGGAAACAGTAGCGCCCAGGCCAACCCAGTGAGCGATACGATCCAGATCCAGGCGAGTTTCTTCTTCCGCGCCGCTAGCGATCGGGTTGAAGAAACCAACGCGCTCGATGAAGCGACCGTTGCGTGCATTACGGCTGTCGGTGACAACAACCTGGTAGAACGGACGCTTTTTAGCGCCGTGACGTGCTAAACGAATAGTTACCATAACATCCTCTTGTGTGAATAAAACAACCGGGCCCCATCGAGGAACGGAGCCCGGTGTCATATTAAAAGCCCGAAAATTTTACTGATTTCTGGGGAAAATGCAATCAGCATCTTGGTACTGAGCATTAAACAAGGGATAGAAGGCGTATATCGGTGCAGCTAGTTTAGTTCCGGCGTGCGCGCAGAAAGCGGAGCGTACACGTAGTACGTGAGCATTTCGAGCACACCCCGGAGCTAAAATGGCAAACAAGATAGCCTTATACCCTTGTTTTTAGCGGCCCGGGAAGCCTGGCGGCATCATCCCTTTCATCCCGCGCATCATCTTCATCATGCCGCCTTTCGACTTCATCTTCTTCATCATGCGCTGCATGTCGTCGAACTGCTTGAGCAGACGGTTCACATCCTGCACCTGCATCCCGCAGCCGGCGGCGATACGGCGCTTACGTGAACCTTTGATGATTTCCGGTTTGGCGCGCTCTTTCAGGGTCATCGAGTTGATGATGGCTTCCATACGCACCAGCACTTTGTCGTCCATCTGCGCTTTCACGTTGTCCGGGATCTGGCCCATACCCGGCAGCTTGCCCATCAGGCTGGCCATACCGCCCATGTTTTTCATCTGACGCAGCTGCTCAAGGAAGTCGGTCAGATCGAAACCGTCGCCTTTCTTCAGTTTGGAGGCCAGCTTCTCGGCCTGCGCGCGGTCAACTTTGCTCTCGATATCTTCGATCAGCGACAGCACGTCGCCCATGCCGAGGATACGGGAAGCGACGCGGTCCGGATGGAACGGCTCCAGCGCTTCGGTTTTCTCGCCGACGCCGAGGAATTTAATCGGCTTGCCGGTGATATGGCGAATCGACAGCGCCGCGCCGCCGCGGGCGTCGCCGTCCACTTTGGTCAGCACCACGCCGGTCAGCGGCAGCGCTTCGTTAAAGGCCTTCGCGGTATTCGCCGCATCCTGGCCGGTCATCGCATCGACGACAAACAGGGTTTCAACCGGATTAATGGCGGCGTGGACGTGCTTGATTTCGTCCATCATCGCTTCGTCAACGTGCAGACGACCGGCGGTATCCACCAGCAGCACGTCGTAGAATTTGAGTTTCGCTTCTTTCAGCGCCGCATTGACGATATCCACCGGCTTCTGGCCGACGTCAGACGGGAAGAAATCGACGCCGACCTGCTCAGCAAGGGTTTCCAGCTGTTTGATCGCCGCCGGGCGGTAAACGTCCGCGGAAACGACCAGCACTTTCTTCTTGTGCTTCTCGCGCAGGAATTTCCCCAGCTTACCGACGCTGGTGGTTTTACCGGCACCTTGCAGGCCCGCCATCAGCACCACGGCCGGCGGCTGCGCGGCCAGGTCGAGCGTCTGGTTCTCTTCGCCCATCGCCGCCACCAGCTCGTTGCGGACGATTTTGACGAACTCCTGACCCGGGGTCAGGCTTTTATTGACTTCATGGCCGACCGCGCTCTCTTTCACGCGGCTGATGAAATCACGAACCACCGGAAGCGCAACGTCCGCTTCCAGCAGCGCCATGCGCACTTCGCGCAGGGTGTCTTTAATATTGTCTTCTGTAAGGCGTCCGCGGCCGCTAATGTTGCGCAGCGTACGCGACAAACGATCGGTTAAATTATCAAACATTGTCTCTCGCCTGAGGTGGAAACGGTCGGTCGCCGCAGCGACACACAAAACGAATGTGGCGGAGTATAACACGACATCAATCTGAATGTGCTGCAACGGTTGGAGCAGAGGCCTGCTGACGTTATACTGCTTCTCTTTCTTATTTAGCCAACAGCCGACACCTATGCCTGTTTTTGCTCTACTCGCCCTTGTCGCCTACTCCGTCAGCCTCGCGCTGATTATCCCCGGCTTGCTGCAAAAAAACAGCGGCTGGCGGCGAATGGCGATTTTATCTGCGACTATCGCGTTGATCTGCCATGCTTTTGCGCTGGAAGCACGGATATTCCCCGGCGGCGAGAGCGGGCAAAACCTCAGCTTACTGAACGTCGGGTCGCTGGTCAGCCTGATGATCTGTACGGTGATGACTATCGTGGCCTCGCGCAATCGCGGCTGGCTGCTGCTGCCTATCGTCTATGCCTTCGCACTGATCAATCTGGCCTTCGCCACTTTCGTGCCTAACGAATATATCACCCACCTGGAAACCACCCCGGGGATGCTGGTGCATATCGGCCTGTCGCTCTTCTCGTACGCCACGCTGATCATCGCCGCGCTGTATGCGCTGCAGCTGGCGTGGATCGACTACCAGTTAAAGAATAAAAAGCTGGCCTTCAGCAGCGAAATGCCGCCGCTGATGAGCATCGAGCGCAAAATGTTCCACATCACCCAGGTCGGCGTGGTGCTGCTGACTCTGACGCTGTGCAGCGGCCTGTTCTATATGCACAATCTGTTCAGCAGCGAAAACATTGATAAAGCGGTGCTGTCGATTATTGCGTGGTTCGTCTATATCGTTCTGCTGTGGGGCCACTATCATGAAGGGTGGCGCGGACGTCGCGTGGTCTGGTTCAGCGTCGCTGGCGCCGGTCTGCTGACGCTGGCCTATTTTGGTAGCCGCGTGCTGCAGCAGTTCGTGAGCTAAGTCTTTTAAGGAATCCTACGTGGAACATATCTCCACCACCACGCTGATCATAACGCTGATCGTCATGGTGATTATCTCTGCCTATTTCTCCGGCTCCGAAACCGGCATGATGACGCTGAACCGCTATCGGCTGCGTCATATGGCGAAACAAGGCAACCGCCCCGCCAAGCGCGTGGAGAAGCTGCTGCGCAAGCCGGACCGCCTGATTAGCCTCGTGCTCATCGGCAATAACCTCGTCAACATTCTCGCCTCGGCGCTGGGCACCATCGTCGGCATGCGCCTGTACGGCGACGCCGGCGTCGCGATCGCCACTGGCGTGCTCACCTTTGTGGTACTGGTATTTGCCGAGGTGCTGCCGAAGACCATCGCCGCGCTCTATCCGGAAAAGGTCGCCTACCCCAGCAGCTTCCTGCTGGCGCCCCTGCAGGTGCTGATGATGCCGCTGGTGTGGCTGCTGAATACCATCACCCGCATGCTGATGCGCATGATGGGCATCCGCACCGATACCGTCATCAGCAGCGCTTTGAGCAAAGATGAACTGCGCACGATTGTGAATGAATCCCGTTCACAAATCTCCCGGCGCAACCAGGATATGCTGCTGTCGGTCCTGGATCTGGAAAAAGTCAGCGTTAACGACATCATGGTGCCGCGCAATGAGATTGTCGGCATCGACATCAATGATGACTGGAAATCTATCGTCCGCCAGCTGACCCACTCGCCACATGGCCGCATCGTGCTCTACCGCGATTCACTGGACGATGCCATCAGCATGCTGCGCGTTCGCGAAGCCTACCGTCTGATGACGGAGAAGAAAGAATTCACAAAAGAGATCATGCTGCGGGCGGCAGATGAGATCTACTTTGTTCCGGAAGGGACGCCGCTCAGCACCCAGCTGGTGAAATTTCAGCGCAATAAAAAGAAAGTCGGTCTGGTGGTCGATGAATACGGCGATATTCAGGGGCTGGTCACCGTAGAAGATATTCTTGAAGAGATTGTCGGCGACTTCACCACCTCCATGTCACCCACCCTGGCGGAGGAAGTGACCCCGCTTAACGACGGCACGGTGATTATCGACGGCAGCGCCAACGTTCGCGAAATCAACAAAGCGTTTAACTGGCACCTGCCGGAAGATGAAGCGCGCACCGTCAACGGTATCATCCTCGAAGCGCTGGAAGAGATCCCGGTCCCGGGCACCCGCGTGCGCATTGAGCAGTACGATATAGATATCCTCGACGTGCAGGACAACATGATCAAACAGGTGAAAGTGATGCCGGTGAAATCATTACGCGAGAGCGTCGCGGAGTAGCGCGAGCGAAGGAATTAACATCACGGTGGGCTGCGGCCCGCCGTTTTTTTATCTCGCGCCGGGAGCGGTGGCATAAAAAAACGGCCGCCCGCGGGCAGCCGTTGAGCAATGCAGCAGACGTTATTTCGCTTTCGCTACCGTCACCATCGCGGCGCGAATAGTACGGCCGTTCAGGGTATAACCTTTCTGCATCACGGCCAGCACGTTGCCCGCCGCCACGTCTTCAGATTCGACCATCGCAATGGCCTGGTGGACGTTCGGATCCAGCGGAACGTTGGTGTCGGCGATCACTTCCACGCCGAACTTACGCACCACGTCCAGCATGGATTTCAGGGTCAGTTCGATCCCTTCCACCATCGGCGCCAGGTCCGGATTAGCCTTGTCGGCCACTTCCAGCGCGCGGTCCAGGCTGTCGATCACCGGCAGCAGTTCATTGACGAATTTTTCCAGCGCGAATTTGTGCGCTTTCTCGATATCCTGCTCGGTACGGCGACGCAGGTTATCTTCGTCGGCTTTGGCACGCAGCATCACTTCACGTTCACGTTTCTGCGCTTCAGCCAGCTGGGCTTCCAGATTCGCAATTTTTTCATCGCGCGGATCCACCTGCTCAGCCGAAACTTCAGGCTCTACTGCCTCAACGTCGTCGTGCTGCTCCGTGATAATTTCTTCCGGGGCTTGCCCCTCAGGCGTTTTCTGTTCTTTACTACTCATGAATTTCTCCGCGTTTTTTTCGCATTCATCTCGCTAACTTCGCTTATTATGGGGATCAGTTTCCGGGTTTCAAGGGAAGCGGACAGATTGTCACTATTTCATTTAACGCAAGGACATCCAGATCATGAAGAACCATTTCAAGTGTATCGGCATTGTGGGACATCCTCGTCACCCCACCGCCCTGACCACACATGAAATGCTCTGGCGCTGGCTGTGCAGCAAAGGGTATGAAGTGCTGGTTGAACAGCAGATCGCCCATGAACTTCAGCTCAGCAACGTGAAAACCGGCACGCTGGCGGAGATTGGCCAACAGGCCGACCTCGCGGTGGTGGTGGGCGGCGACGGCAATATGCTCGGCGCGGCGCGGACCCTGGCCCGTTACGACATTAACGTCATCGGCATTAACCGCGGCAACCTCGGCTTTCTCACCGACCTTGACCCGGACAACGCCCTGCAGCAGCTCGCCGACGTGCTGGAAGGCCACTACATCGCCGAGAAACGCTTTCTGCTGGAGGCCCAGGTGTGCCAGCAGGATTGCCAGAAACGCATCAGCACCGCCATCAACGAAGTAGTGCTGCACCCCGGCAAAGTGGCGCATATGATTGAGTTCGAAGTCTATATCGACGAAGTCTTTGCGTTCTCTCAGCGCTCTGATGGCCTGATAATCTCCACCCCGACCGGCTCCACCGCTTATTCATTGTCGGCCGGCGGCCCGATCCTCACGCCGTCGCTGGACGCTATCACCCTGGTGCCGATGTTCCCGCACACCCTTTCAGCGCGACCGCTGGTGATCAACGGCGACAGCACCATCCGCCTGCGCTTCTCTCATCGCTGCAGCGATCTGGAGATCAGCTGCGACAGCCAGATTGCCCTACCGATCCAGGATGGCGAAGACGTTCTCATTCGCCGCTGTGATTATCACCTCAATCTGATTCACCCGAAAGATTACAGCTATTTCAATACATTAAGCACCAAGCTCGGCTGGTCGAAAAAATTGTTCTGATTTACATCGCTGCCTCTTTACTGGATAAAAAACCAGTCTATACTGTACGAAAACACAGTATTGGTTTTTCATACAGGAAGGCAGCTATGTTGGCGCAACTCACCATCAGTAATTTTGCTATCGTTCGTGAACTGGAAATTGATTTCCACAGCGGCATGACCGCCATCACCGGGGAAACCGGCGCCGGGAAATCCATTGCCATCGACGCGCTGGGGCTGTGCCTCGGCGGCAGAGCGGAAGCCGACATGGTGCGTCGCGGCGCCACCCGCGCCGACCTGTGCGCGCGCTTCGCGCTGAAAGATACCCCGGCCGCCCAGCGCTGGCTGGAAGAGAACCAGCTGGAGAGCGGGCGTGAGTGTTTACTTCGTCGGGTGATCAGCGCTGACGGCCGCTCTCGCGGCTTTATCAACGGTACCGCCGTCCCGCTCTCGCAGCTGCGCGAACTGGGCCAGCTGCTGATCCAGATCCACGGCCAGCATGCGCACCAGCTGTTGACCAAACCCGAACACCAGAAAACGCTGCTCGACGGCTATACCGGTGAGTATGCGCTCACTCAGCGCATGGCCGAGCATTACCGCCAGTGGCACCAGAGTTGCCGCGAGCTGGCCCTGCACCAGCAGCAGAGCCAGGAGCGCGCCGCCCGCGCCGATCTGCTGCAGTACCAGCTTAAAGAGCTGAACGAATTTAACCCGCTGCCGGGAGAATTCGAGCAGATTGACGAAGAGTACAAGCGCCTGGCCAACAGCGGCCAGCTGCTCAGCACCTGCCAGCACGCCCTGACGGTACTGGCGGACGGTGAAGAGGCCAATCTGCAGAGCCTGCTTTATACCGCGAAGCAGCTGGTCAGCGAGCTGGTGGGTATGGACAGCAAGCTTTCCGGCGTGCTGGATATGCTGGAAGAGGCGGCCATTCAGCTCAGCGAGGCCAGCGACGAGCTGCGCCACTATCACGACCGTCTGGATCTCGATCCGAACCGTCTGTTCGAACTTGAGCAGCGGATTTCCCGGCAAATCGCGCTGGCGCGTAAACACCAGGTAATGCCGGAAGAGCTGCCGGCGGTTTATCAGGCGATGCTGGAAGAGCAGCGTCTGCTGGACGATAGCGCCGGCTCGCTGGAATCCCTCAGCCAGCAGGTGGTCGAACATCATCAGCTGGCGCTGGAGACCGCGCGTCAGCTGCACGCCCTGCGCCAGGCCAGCGCCGACGAGCTGACCCAGCTTATCACCGAGAGTATGCACTCACTTTCGATGCCGCACGGAATCTTCGCGATTGAGGTCGCTTTCGATGAACGCCATCTCACCGCCGACGGCGCCGATCATATTGAGTTCCGCGTCACCACTAACCCCGGTCAGCCGCTGCAGCCGATCGCGAAAGTAGCCTCCGGCGGCGAACTGTCGCGTATTGCGCTGGCGATTCAGGTGATCACCGCGCGTAAAATGGAAACCCCGGCGCTGATCTTCGACGAAGTGGACGTCGGCATCAGCGGCCCGACCGCCGCCGTGGTCGGCAAGCTGCTGCGTCAGCTGGGCGAGTCCACGCAGGTGATGTGCGTGACCCACCTACCGCAGGTTGCGGGCTGCGGCCACCATCATTTCTTTGTCTGCAAAGAGACCGATGGCGAGATGACCGAAACCCATATGCAGCCGCTGGATAAGCGCGCTCGTCTGCAGGAGCTGGCTCGCCTGCTGGGCGGCAGCGAGGTCACGCGCAACACCCTGGCGAACGCGAAAGAGTTGCTTGCGGCGTAAACTTTTTGATTTTCACAGGGTCATAGTGAACAGCAAATTGCCTGCTGACCTGCAGCCGGAGGTTTCCATCGGCGCGAAGGTCTATTATTATCGGCATATTACAGATGAGCCACGTACTGCTCGGGCCCAAAAAGGAATCAAATCACTATGCGCTGTAAAACGCTGACTGCTGCCGCAGCGGTTCTTCTTATGTTGACCGCAGGCTGTTCCACTCTGGAACGAGTGGTTTACCGTCCTGACATCAACCAGGGTAACTATCTGGCACCTAACGATGTAGCAAAAATTCGTGTCGGTATGACGCAACAGCAGGTTGCTTATGCTCTCGGAACGCCAATGATGTCGGATCCGTTCGGCACCAACACCTGGTTCTATGTATTCCGTCAGGAGCCAGGCCACGAGAAAGTGACTCAGCAGACCCTGACCCTGACCTTCAACAGCGGCGGCGTGTTAACTAACATTGATAACAAGCCCGCGCTGACCAGTCAGTAAGGCCCGAAAAAGCAAAAAGCGCTCAGTGAGCGCTTTTTTTATGGCTGATAGCCGGTCTGCTGCTGTGGGTTACTTCGCAGCGCTTTTCTCTGCCCGCTGGCGACGCAGCTCTTTCGGGTCTGCGATCAGCGGGCGATAGATTTCGACCCGGTCGCCGTCGTGAACTTCGTCATGCAGCTTAACCGGACGACTGTAGATACCCAGCTTGTTCTTCGCCAGATCGATATCATCACGCAAGGCCAATAGCCCGCTGGCGATAATCGCCTGCTCGACCGTCGCTCCCTCATCCAGGGTGACTCGCTGCAAATACTGCTTTTCAGGCAGCGCGTAGGCGACTTCAACACGAATATTAGCTGGCACTGTAGACCTCTTTGGCGCGCGAAGTGAACGCCTGCACCATGTTGGCGGCCAGCTCTTTGAAGACCCGGCCAAAGGCCATCTCAATCAGCTTATTGGTAAACTCAAAATCGAGATGGAACTCGATTTTGCACGCCTCGGGGCTCAGCGGAATAAACTTCCAGCCGCCAATCAGCTTCTTGAACGGGCCATCCACCAGGCTCATCAAAATGCTCTGGTTGCTGGTCAGTGTATTCCGGGTCGTGAAGGTCTTACTGATGCCGGCTTTGGACACATCAACCGCCGCCGTCATTTGCGTCGGCCCGAATTCCAGCACGCGGCTACCGGTGCAGCCTGGCAGAAAATCAGGATAGGACTTCACATCGTTTACCAGTTGATACATCTGTTCCGCGCTGAAAGGCACCAGCGCAGTACGGCTAATCTGAGGCATAGCAGGTTCCACATTTAAACACAGTGCAAATAATATCATTTATCTGCTGCTAAAAAAAACGCTGTGCCGCAACTCGTGCTAAGATGCGCAGTACACCTCGCAGGATGCGATCGAGGTAACTGTGTATAAGACGATGACTTCAGGACATTATGACTAAGAAAAAAGCCCACAAACCTGGATCAGCCACCATTGCGCTGAATAAACGCGCCCGTCACGAATACTTTATCGAAGATGAATACGAGGCTGGTCTCGCCCTGCAGGGCTGGGAAGTCAAATCCCTGCGTGCAGGCAAAGCCAACATCGGCGATAGCTATGTCATCCTGAAGGATGGCGAAGCCTTCCTGTTCGGCGCCAACTTTACGCCCATGGCCGTGGCTTCCACCCACTATGTGTGCGACCCGACGCGCACCCGTAAGCTACTGCTTAACCAGCGTGAGCTGGACACGCTGTACGGCCGCATTAACCGCGAAGGTTACACTGTCGTCGCCCTGTCGCTGTACTGGAAGAACGCCTGGTGCAAAGTGAAAATCGGCGTCGCCAAAGGTAAGAAACAGCACGACAAGCGTACCGACCTGAAGGATCGTGAATGGGCGCTGGATAAGGCGCGGATTATGAAGCACGCCGGACGCTAACCCCCTCCCCTGAGGGCCAGCTCTCGCTGGCCCTTACGCTATATCCTTGTTGATGCTGCTTTTTCATCCACCCCGTTGAAAGAATCCTGCGTAATGGGGCTGGTAACGACATTCATAAATCTGTTATACTTGACCTACACATTGGGGCTGATTCTGGATTCGACGGGATTTGCGAAACCCAAGGTGCATGCCGAGGGGCGGTTGGCCTCGTAAAAAGCCGCAAAAAATAGTCGCAAACGACGAAAACTACGCTTTAGCAGCTTAATAACCTGCTCTGAGCCCTCTCTCCCTAGCTTCCGCTCTTAAGACGGGGATCAAAGAGAGGTCAAACCCAAAAGAGATCGCGTGGATGCCCTGCCTGGGGTTGAAGCGTTAAATCTAATCAGGCTAGTTTGTTAGTGGCGTGTCTGTCCGCAGCTGGCAAGCGAATGTAAAGACTGACTAAGCATGTAGTGCCGAGGATGTAGGAATTTCGGACGCGGGTTCAACTCCCGCCAGCTCCACCAATCATGATTGGACAGTGATAGGACATCACTAGCAATAACAGGAAGTTAGCAGTCTCAGCAGGACACCGACCAGACGGTGAGGAGACATAAAAGGATACGCAAAGGAGCCGCGGCTCCTAATGATACAAATGCCCGCGCAAGCGGGTTTTTTTATGTCGATAGTAAGGAATAATAATGGCATCCTCTGAGTTACTTCGCGTTCGCAGACGATCGCAAAGCAAGAAAGATGTTAACAAAGCTTACGAAAATGCCTTACGTAATTATATCGTTCATTACTCCTGCGAGTCCTTTTACGACAACACTTCTGGGCAATCTCGTAGAGTGACGTCCATTGCTGTTCGTAACCTTGATTCAGCTCAGACTCAGTCTTGGTCACTACACTCTTCTGCAGAATTATTAGGTCTACAGAATCAGATCCAGGCTAATTTAGATGTCATAGAAAAACATCTGCTTTCGGAATACTTTACCTTTCTACAAAATCATGCAGACTCAACATTTATCCACTGGAACATGCGTGATAAATCCTACGGTTTCCCAGCTCTTGAGCATCGATTCAAGGTGTTAGGCGGTCAGCCCTTTATTCTTCAAGACGACCGTAAACTCGATCTTGCAAGAGTACTAATAAACCTTTATGGTCCTGGATATGCGCCTCATACCTGTCCTATCACAGGAAAACGCGGCAGGATCATGAGCCTGATGGAAATGAATCGGATTACCAGTAGAGATTCTTTACAAGGCAAAGAAGAAGCAGATGCTTTTGAAAATGGAGATTTTTTGAAACTAGATCGGTCGACTCTTGCGAAAGTCGATATTTTCCATAACTTTTTCGATCGTCTCCATGCAAACAAATTAAAAACAAATGCTACTTTTTCAGACAAATATGGCTTCAAGTTAGCAGCTATACCTGAGCTTGCGAGAGATAATCCCTTTATCATTGCTTTCATTGTGAGTGGTGGTGTAATTGCTGCTTTAATCAAATGGTGGGATGCCATCAAGCTGTTTTTTTAAGCACCATCATGGGGTGTCGGGGGTCGGAGGTTCAAATCCTCTCGTGCCGACCAAAAAACCCAGAGAAACCAGCCTTTTAAGGCTGGTTTTTTTATGCCTGCTTTTTGCGCGGGGAGTTAGTGGGGTGAAACGGGGGAGAAACCCCATCAATAACAACTACTCCGGGGTTATTTTCCTCCCTAAGAAAAGCTCAATTTTCTGTCTTCTATACTTTCAGAATGACTACTGGAGGTAACCATGTGCGGACGCTTTGCTCAATCACAAACGCGTGAAGAATATCTGGCATACCTAGCGGATGAAGCCGAGCGCGACATCGCATACGACCCTGAGCCGATTGGGCGTTACAACGTGGCGCCGGGGACTAAAGTTCTGCTCCTGAGCGAACGAGACGAACAACTACACCTCGATCCGGTTCACTGGGGTTACGCACCCGGATGGTGGGATAAACCGCCATTGATTAATGCCCGGGTTGAGACCGCAGCCAACAGTAGGATGTTTAAACCCCTGTGGCAGCATGGTCGGGCGATCTGTTTTGCCGATGGCTGGTTTGAATGGAAGCGTGAAGGAGACAAGAAGCAGCCCTATTTCATCCACCGTAAAGACGGCAAGCCCATCTTCATGGCAGCAATCGGAAGCACACCATTTGAACGCGGAGATGAAGCAGAAGGATTTCTGATCGTCACTGCAGCAGCTGATAAAGGTCTGGTAGATATTCACGACCGCCGGCCGCTGGTGTTGTCACCAGAAGCAGCCAGGGAATGGATGAGACAGGATATAGGAGGGAAAGAGGCTGAGGAGATAGCCGTCGACGGCGCCGTGCCAACCGACCATTTTACTTGGCACCCTGTTTCAAGCGCAGTTGGTAATGTGAAAAATCAATACGCTGAACTATTAAAAAATATAAATTAAACATTCTTTAATTAAATTTCAATGATTTCATTTACTGTTATAGCATTGTAGTTATTATAATCATGAGAAATAAGTCCTAAATCATAAACATGCATTCTTACTCCCTGCATCAATAACTCATTTATATATCCCTGTTTATCCCCCTGAGAGTCCCACCACTCCTCTGATGCAAAAACATTCTCCATAAATGAAAGGGTATGATTTGTAAGTTTGTCACCTAAGAGATGTCTGGAGCATTTCTTAATAGATGCAATAAACTTTTGAATTACGTTATTATCTTCTGGTAACCATGAAAAAATCACGTAACCATTACCATCTAAAGCTAAAACATTTGTGATTATATATTCAGGTCTCGCGTCTTCTTTTGTTATTTCTTGAATTTCGTTACCTAGAATATCAACAATTGGGGCATAAATGCCACATGCCATTACTTTTGGGGGTTCCTCAAGTTTTATAATTAAATGCTTTAATGCACTAAATGTATTATCTTTGATTGACGACTCAATTTCATCCTTAATATAACTCAAATCCTTTAAACTTAATCTTGTACCTTCAATATTCTCATTCACTTGTCTTGCCCATGCCAACTGAGCCTGGAAGTCCCATCCTCTATCGAATATCCTGCTTGCCTCTACAACTTTTAGATTTGCCTCTTTAACATAGAATTCTCTCATCAAAGGCCTGTAAGCAAGCATAGTGCATTGCTTGTTATTTGCTATAAACTCTTCATCCTCAATGCAGGAAAAAAGCATTTTATCATGATAAGAACAGAATCCTGTGAAAGTTGATGCTTTGTTAATTCCTATTTTATCAAAACTAAGCACACCATTATGCCTTTCAAATGCATCAAAACCTTTACTTGTTCCTAATACATGACCATTCTTTGCGATTTCCTTTAGACTATTTGATTTTGATAATGTATGAGCCTTAACGATCTTGCGCTCACATTCGTGTTTTAAATCATCAGGAACACTACACTTACTTACATTTGTAAATAGTTTAAGAACTGAATTAGCATCGCCTCGATCTATATTTTTTTCCTTTTCTCTTCCCAAGTGACATTTTTTATATTTCTTTCCTGACCCACACCAGCATGAATCATTTCGCCCTATCTTTGCCATATACATGACACCTCACTTAAGTTAGCCATAAGATATTATCAAGTTGTTATTACATACTAACTCCTATCATTTTACAACTAGCACATCTTGAATACGCGTTGTATATCTCGGAGAAAGCATTTCACGCTTCATCTGCCAGGCAGTCTGGATCCCCTGCCCTGCAAAATACAGCGTTCCCCTTCCGTCCTTCGCGTTGAGATGGTCGAGAACTTCCATAAGCTTTTCACTGTTCTTCCGTGGCGCGTTGGCATCAAACAGGTTGAGCTGCGCTACGCCCTGGCTGTAGAAATCTCCCAGCATTACTCCTGCTTTCTGGTAACGATGCCCGTCTCGCCAGATTACATCGAGACATTTTGTCGCCGCGGTGATGATGTCCCGGCTATCCTGGGTCGGTGTAAAAAGCTTTACTGATGCACTGTTCCCGTAATACGGCTCGTTCAGCGCGAAAGGACTCGTTTTGATAAATGCGGAGATAAATCGGCAATACTGATGCTCGCCACGGAGTTTCTCCGCTGCACGTGAGGCGTAGCTGCAGATTGCCTGCCTCATCTCATGGTATTCAGTGATACGGCCGCCGAACGAACGGCTGCACACGATTTCCTGCTTTACTGGTGCGAACTCCTCCAGCCCGAGGCATGGTTCGCCACGCAGCTCCCGCACGGTTCGCTCCAACACAACGTTGAAGTGTTTCCGGATAAAACGGATATCGGTATCAGCCAGTTGAAGCACTGTTTTAATGCCCATAGCCTCCAGTTTTTTACTGATGCGGCGCCCGACTCCCCAGACCTCATCCACCGGAAGCAAAGCCATCAACTTCCTCTGCCTTTCAAGATTAGACAGATCCACCACTCCTCCGGTTTGTCGCTGCCACTGTTTCGCAGCGTGATTGGCCAGCTTTGCCAAGGTTTTAGTCTGGGCTATGCCGACGCCGACCGTGAGGTGCGTCCTGCGCAGAACCGTCTCACGAATTTCCCTGCCAAAATCGGTAAGATCGCGACAGTTACGAACACCAGTCAGATCGCAAAATGCCTCATCAATACTGTAAATTTCGCAGCGTGGAGAGAGTTCCTCCAGTGTTGTCATCACTCGGTTGGACATATCGGCATAAAGCTCATAGTTGCTGCTAAACGCGATAATACCGTGCCGGCGAAACATGTCCTTTTGCTTGAAAAAAGGCTCCCCCATTTTGACGAAGGGCTTCGCTTCTTGCGAACGGGCGATCACACAGCCGTCGTTGTTTGACAGAACGACCACCGGCCGCCCCTTCAGGTCAGGACGGAAAACAGTTTCGCAGGATGCGTAAAATGAGTTCACATCGCAAAGTGCAAACATCTCAGCCAGCCGATTTGATGATGTAAGTTACGACCCCGAACACATCGAGAGTATCCTCGCTACCCACGACTATCGGCGAATATGCAGGGTTCATTGGGTTAAGCTGAACCCGCGGATGCAGCTGCAGCTTCTTAACGGTGAATTCCCCATCCACTGCAGCGATAACGATATCGCCATGAACTGCTGTCCTTGAGCTATCCACAACAAGAAGATCACCTTCCCCTATGCCGGCATCCTTCATGCTGTCGCCGGCGGCTTTGACAAAATACGTCGCACTGGGGTGGTTAACGAGCAACTCGTTCAGATCGATACGTTGCTCAACGTAGTCCTGCGCAGGACTTGGAAAACCACACTGCACAAGGTCGCTGTACAACGGGAGCAGCATGATCTGACGTAACTCAACGGGAGTGTAGAACTGCATAATAGTCTCGCTCACATTAACACTGTTTTTATATACAGTAGTTTTAACAGGGCGACATATCAATATAGGCTCTGGCTATCAATTTACGCCATTGACGTAACACATTGATGTAACGAGTAAGGTTAGTCTGAAAGTGTTTTCAGGCCTTAGCTGTTTGATGGTTTTGCGAACAATGCGAGATTAAAATTTTTCAGCTATGGCAATGCCCTCATAGCAAATTGTTCACCTGCGATCTCTTGCATACGGTTCGCAGGTGAGCAAACTTAACCGGCTGGAAAATATTTATAAATCGTCTTCACCCCCTCCTATCACATAGGCCGCCGATCCAATGTTTTAACTGCTCAGACCAGAAATATCTGGAAGCTTTAGGCATCTTCTTGGAAGATAGATGAGCGCAAAGACGCACACAGCAATGATGTTATGTAGTATTTTCCCCTTGAGTGTGCCTGCTCAAGGGGATTTTTTATCGCCGTATTGTACTGGCAAATATTTGTAAATCGTCTTCACTCCCACGCCTGTCACATCGGCCGCACGCTACTGGACAGGCGCTTAGTCCGGTATGTTTCTCGCGCTACTACTGCTTACGTTAACGTCTGGTAATGATCTAGCAGCGCGACGTAAAGCGGCGTTGAAAGCAATTATAGTGACCGGCCGGCGTTGGTACTTCACACGGTTAGAATGGCTCTGAAATAAAAAAACATCTTCTGGATAGCGTTCTCTTCTACGAGCAATGATCCCCTCCACTGGAGGGGTTGATTCAACACGTAGCTCCTTCAGGTGACCCTGTTTTCGTATCAGTATCAAGCCATCATCAATATCATCATATCGAATACTCAGCAGCCTTCCAGCGCTTAAACCTGTGTGAAAAATTAACGCCCACAAGTCTGCCCATGTATCTGAGATGGAAACAAGATTGCTGTTAATAGTTAGAAATTGTTCAAAACTTATTGTTTTCTTACCGTTCACGAACAAACCAAACTGTTTTCAAAACTGAAAGTACTTATTATCTCAAATGTTACATATCACGGGAAGGGCAGGAATCCTTGATCGCGGACGGCAGCAGGAAAGTATTTGTAGATCGTCTTCACCCCCACCCCTATCACATCTGCGATCTGTTGCCGGGTAGCGCCGTTCTCTAGCATTCTGCGGCACCGCTCCACCACTACTTCAGTCATTACCCGGCGGCGGCCGCCGACTCTCCCCTGCTCCCTCGCTGCGGCTAAACCCGCTCGTGTACGCTCGACAATCAGCTCTCTTTCCATTTCCGCCAGGGCGCTCATGACGTGGAAGAAAAAGCGGCCTGCAGGCGTACTGGTATCGATGCTGTCGGTCAGGCTGCGGAAATTTACCCCACGAGCCTGCAACTCCGACACGAGCGTAATCAGATCACGCACGCTGCGGCCCAGCCGGTCCAGTTTCCAGACCACCAGTACATCACCCGTTCGCAGCCGCCGTAAGGCGCGCTTTAACCCTGGCCGCCGGGCATTTTTCCCGCTGGCCATATCCTCAAAAACCAGCTCACATTCTGCGCGAATCAGCGCGTTTTTCTGTAAATCGAGGTTTTGATCCCCGGTTGATACCCTCGCATAACCAATCAGCACTATCTAACTCCTTGAAATAGCTGATTGTAAAAAGCCGCGGCCATTCGCTCAAACCCTCGTTTGCGCGAACGCCTTTTTTGGAGCAAAAAACATGGCAGCAGATGAACTGAATCCGCCGCTGGGAACAACCACGCCTGAAATTTTCCTGGAAAACGTTAAACGGGCCGATCGGCTGGTGAACGGGCCAGAGGAGACGGTCGATGACCGCGGAGGGAAACCGCTCGATACCTGGCGCGGAATGATGGCGAAAAATGATCAGGTCAGGCAGAACCTGATCCCGCTCAGTAAGCAATATGCGACGCTGGCGGCGGCGCAGGCGGACATCGCGAATATCCCAGAAGGCAGCAGCACCTATGTGCGTAGCCCTGATGAGGCATATCTGGCTATTGAGTATATGAATGTTGGCGGTACGCTGGTTGCCACTGGGAGAAAAATGCTGTCTGCGTTACCAACTGGCTATCAGGCTGCAACGGCAGTCAGCAGCAATGCGGCAAATACTATCGCTATCACTATTCCTGGTCTGCTGGTTGACAGCAGTCTTATTTATTTCCTTTCCCCCGTCCTGAATACCGGCGCGGTCAGTGTGACCGTGACAGACGCGAAGGGGAATACCGTTACTCGCGCAATCCAGAAACAAAATTTCGCAGCGCTCGCTGGTAATGAGCTTTTGCTGAATCAACCGGTGCTGATGGAGTTCCGCACAGGAACCGCCAACAATTTCGTCCTTGTCGCATCCGGCCCAGTGGCGGCAGAGCTGAATGCACGCCTGCTGAATGTCGAGCTGAACTCCGTTGCGATTGTTTCGGCAGTAACAATGACATCGGACGCGTATACAGGAAACACTGCCAACACCACATCATCACAGGTTCTGGTCACTGGTCGCGCGTTTGTTTTTACACCCAGCGCAACCAATACCACGAGAACACCCACGCTGTCGCTGAACGGTTGGACGGCACGAACTATTAAACAGGCTGGCGGTACTGCTCTGGCTGTCGGAGACCTTGTCTCAGGATACCCGTATCTGCTCATGTATAATGCGGCCGCCAGTGATTTTCGTTTGCTGACCTACCCAGGTGACAGGGCACGGGTTCTCAATGCGTATGCCAAAGGGACGGTAACAAGTGACTCCTCAAGCCCTAACGCTGTGTCCGTAACCATACCCGGGCTGCTTGGTGACGGTACTCAGATAACATTTGAACCCGTGGTGGCTAATACCGGCGCAACGACGCTTGTTATAACTGACCTGTACGGAAATTCGGTAACGCGCAATCTGCTGAAGGGGGCGAACACAGCGCTTACGGGCGGCGAACTGCAGGCAGCGAAACCTGTTACGGTTCAGTATCGTGGTTCTCCCGTTAACAATTTCAAACTTTTGCTCTCAGGCGATCCGACCACAGACATTCTGAACCTCAAAAGCGATGTCACCACACTGCAGGGTGCTATCACTGACCCCTATATTAAATTGCGCAAAAAACTCATTGGTGATGGTACAGCGGCCGACACTTCGCCATTTGGTAAAATTTCGTTTAGTAATGGCGTAAGAACAGTCACAAAAAAACGGCTTATTTTTACTTCAACGGGTTCGTCGGTAGGATTAGCTGCAGGCTCAACAGGTGGCGGGGTTCCGGGGGCGCCTTTTGCGCCGAATACGCTATTTATTGAGGCGATGAAAAAATATTTATCACCGTATGGGGAATTTGAGTTTATCGACGACAATCAGTGCGTAATTGGCCAGGCATTACGGCAGTTTCCAGCACAGCTACAAAACTCACCGTATTTCACCAGTGAAAACCCTGACGACTGGCCTGATTTCATTCTGATTGTAGGGGGGATGAATGATGCTCCGGTGGGGAACTTTAATCGTGGAAGGACCTTCCCCCGCCAGCAGGCAGAGCTTGAGAACATTATTGATATGTGCACGGCAAAAGGTGCAATCGTGATTGTTTGTACCACGCCGCACAACAATGTTGAACACAACAACGTCAAAAATATTACTCTGGGAAACCTGAACGTTGTCTGGCCTGTGAGGACTTTCAATGTTACGGGCAACTTCACGTTTGATTCTTCCAGCAATACTATCCATAGCACCGCGTTCTCATACGATACAGGAAATGCAGCGACCAGCTGGGGCGGCCAGATTCTCCGTCCAGGCCATATCCTTCGGGTCGGTGGCAGCAATGCAGGCGACTACACAATTACCGGCATTTCTGCTGATCGTAACACTATTACTGTAGCAGAAAATATTTCGGTCTCTGGCCTGATCAATACCACTATTCAGCAAATTAATCTGGACAGCATTATTGAGGAAGTACTCGATCCGCCGCCGTCACGGTCATTTGTGGAGTCCGACTGGTCAGGGAGTGGTATTGAAGTTGTTGGTGATGTGCGGTTTGGCCTCTATAACAGCATGGCGCGAGCCACAGCACGGAAGAAATCCGCATTTGTACTGGAAGCTGAAATCCCCTGGTTCAAACAGGGAGTGGAGGTACACGGATGGTCAGCCCTTTTCAACTCACCTAATTTCAACCACCCGAATGACCTCGGCTATACCGTCAGTTACAAGGCTGGCGCAGATGCAGCGGCATTCAGTCTGTGCAAGCTTATTTACGGCGAAAAATACTACTTACCTGCGTAAGGAATCATTATGTCATTTAAATTGTCAGTATTAAAAACAGTCCAGATTCATTATCTCGGTGGATATCTCTGCGACAAGGATGTTGAAATAGATTTAATTTATGCAGTTGAAAGCGTCCGTCAGGATGACACTGGTCAGGTAAAAGCAACATTGTCAGTGCGTTATGATGACAATGCAAAGGTCATCGTAGGTGATTACCCTATTTCGCTGGATACCTCATCATCAAAATCATGGGCAGAGCAGGCTGAAATACAGATTATGGACATGGCAGAATTTTCTCGTTAAATCTTCATTAATACGCTGTTCCTGCAAAGACGCACACAGCAATAGTGTCATTCAGTTATTTCCCCCGGCGTGCCTCCGGGGGGAGGGATTTTAATTGGCAGCAGCTGCTTCTATTTAGCCCATAACCCCCTCTGGCGACCTGGCTCGCCAGAGGGGGGGGGGTTGGCTAAAGGGAATTGCGGCTTTCAGTAGTATGACAGCCGCTACCAGAATATTAATTTCCATATTGTGCTCTGTAGTAAGCTTTAATCGCAGCAATATCAGATGCTGACTTCACTGCATCAAAGATGAGAATTTCTCCGTAATTAACATTATTCGCGGCAGTCGCCGCCAGTGTCAGGGGGGCGTTTTGATACGTGATTGCTGATGCCCCGGTTACGGTCATGGTACCGTCATTCACGTATACCGTCTCTATGTCCGTCACTGGATCGTAATTCACAATCACCAGGTCAATGCCGCTGGATAACGAAACACCTCCCTGCTGTGTGGATGCGCCTGTTTTGTAGTAGTACAGCTTATTATCAGTCTGAGCCTGTAGCCGTAAATGAGGGCCAGCAATAAGGAAGGTTGCCTGATTCAGATTGTCGCGTTTAAAAATAAATGCGTAAGCAAACCCCTTAGTTGCATTGGATGGGAAGATATTTTCTGAGGTCACTCCGCCATATGCTGTCAGAGAGCTTTTCATGGTTTTGATACCATTCAGCGCTGATTCTGAAATAGCTGAACCCAGGGCCGTTAACATATCACCAGCTCTGTCTGCCAGTGTTGAAACCCGCCAGTCAAAATAGTGCGAGGGGTCCCAGCGGCAGGTTTTATCGTCGCGCTCGGAATAAGTTGACGCGATGCCGCTGTTAACAGCTACGGGAATTTGCAGGAAAGTCGTTTTAGCCATTTTGTTGTTCCTTTCTGAGAGATTGTACGGCGTAGTTCAGGAGTGCGCGTTTCGCCTGATACGCGCCAATAATTCTGGCTCCGCGTGCGTTGGGGTGCGGGTCTGCCGGGTTGGTGGTGGAATAGGCGTAGCCGTTCTGGAACGCAAAATTTGAGTTGCGGATAAGGTCACGAACGTTAAATCCCAGCATTCCATATTTAGCCTGAATGACGTCAAAAGCCGCGTCACGCTTAATGTGGTTGTCGCTGTACCAGCGCTCCAGAAAAACAGGCACACCCGGCAACGCATCCTGCACCCGCTCAACAATGGCGCTATAACTGGTCAGGAATTCTGAATCGGTCAGCGCGTAATCATTCTCGCCGAGATTGATAAACACCAGGTCAGGCGCAAAATACTGCATCCAGTATTTCTGGTACGAGGCCGTCTGGTTCAGGTGATATGCCGCAGTCGCGCCGCCCCGAGCGTACCGAATAACGCGAACGCCGCCAGCAGAGTTGATGCAGTTGAAGCTGACAATCGCAGGATACCCGGCCTGACCTGATGCGGGCGGCTCAATCTCCAGTGAATAACGGCCGGTGCCAGGGCCAAGACCTTTGACGCGAACAATGGTTATTGTTTCACTGCCCTCGGGGTTGTTCGCTACCGTAGCCGTCTGCCACTCCCCGGAGCCTGCCGGGCCAATGGAGCCATCATCATTCCGGTCGGTCGCACGAAAACGGAACTGGCTGGATGTTCCGGCGTCTCCGGTACCAGTAAACCCAATCTCGACGACATCATGCTGATAAATCGCGTTATTCCGCGATGCATCTTTGACTCTGAAAAAAAGGTTCGTGCGACCTGACCACGGAACAAGAGCAAAATTTAGCGGGCCACATTTTTTGCCGTAGGTCTGGTTATCCACCCAGCCAGAGTAGACCAACTCTAAATTCAGCAGGTCGCGGGATGCCGTGTTGTTGTTTGATGGCGCAAAGTACCCAATCCCCCCATGACCTAACAGCGCCGCAAACAGGCTGTACATCGCATCAATAGCGCTCAGGCCGTCAGTGCCTGCGGTAAGAGAATCACCCGGCCCGCACATAATGACCAGGTATCCCCCGGTGTACGCCCGTTCCTGCATGGCGATGAGATAATTAAGCAGGCCTGTCTCCGGCAAAGCTGTCGCAGCTGACGACTCACCAGAACCCATCAACAGCAGTTGATTGTCAGCTCCAAGCACGGCGAACGGTGACGAGGCGTATCCTCTGAGAATTGATACTCCGGCATCCTGTAAAGAATCAGATGTGAGAAATGACGTCATCTCGCCGTCTGTACCGATGACTGCCAGTGGTTTTCCCGGTAAGCCATAACCGTATTTAATGTCGGCTCCAGCATCGCGCAGCCTGTCACTGTCGGCACCATATTCAAGGACCTGATAATCAGTACCAATAATGACAAATTCATCAGTCCCATATCCTCTGAGAAACCTGACACCTGCGAAGGTAAACATGGATGGCATCTGGCGCCCGGTTGGCTGCAGCGTCCCGCTAACGTTCATGACCTCAACAGCCAGCGCGCTATCGTCCGGGCTGCGGTAATACGTCGTAGAGCCCTCCGGGATATTCACGATGTCCGCCTGGGCAGCCGCCAGCGTCGCGTACTGCTTACTGAGCGGGATCAGGTTCTGCCTGATCTCATCGTTTTTCGCCATCATCTGGCGCCACGTATCCAGCGGTTCACCGCCGCGGTCGTCAACCGTTCCGGCGGGACCGTTAACCAGCTCGTCAGCGCGCTTGACGTTATCCAGGAAAATTTCAGGCGTCGTCGTTCCCAAAGGCGGGTTAAGTTCGGCCATGTTTTTTGCTCCAAAAAGAGGCTTCGCCCAAACGAGGGTTTGAGCGAAAGAGTTAATTAGGGGTTGTTATGGGGTATTACGCGACGTCGCCGGGGTATGTGGCGTCGTCGTACTGGTAGAAAATTTCTTTATATTCAGGTGCAGCAATCTGACAGTTGCTGTCACCCGATGGGGCAACCTCCTGGACTATCCCATGCCGCGCACCCTTTTCACTGTCGCAGAACAATAACTTCGGCAGATCAATATCTGGGTCGTCCATAATCCAGTCGCCGGGATGCAGGTCGTCGTTGTACGGCACCGTCAGCGTGAAATCATCTACCCGTTGCGGCGTGAGCATTCGCGATGATGGTCGACCGTCCTGAAACTGTATCCAGCAGCGAGGATTCGCGTAGCTCCAGTCCAGTGGTTCCGTGACGTGCAGCGTGATTTCCTGGAAGTCGTAAATCATCGCGTCAATCAGGCAACTTTGGGTTTTCCCGGTTGGAATGTCGTCGGACAAAATGATGTGATCACCGAAGTCATGACACCATCCCAGCATTGAAGTCGTAGCCGTATACGTTCGGCGTTGGTGGAGATATTTCATTAACCGACGCATCCCGATACGCCAGGCTCGATCTGCAGTCATGGCAACATCAATGGTGTATGCCTCCGTTTTGCGCGGAAAAGGATTTTCCGGCGTCCGGCACTGTACGGTTTCCTCCGCCCAGGTCACAGGGTTGATATATTTCACATCCACGCCATCAAAATCATCCTCCGACGGGACCCTGAATGACGTCTGCATTTCCTCGACGGTATCTTGGGGAGTAATGATTCCGGTCCAGCTTTTGACGCCCTCTCTCCCGACAGAAAGCAACCCGTCAGACAGCAGAAAATACCCCATGCCAGCCTCGGCTATTTTGTCGAAAAGATCCTTTGCTGACGTGCTGTCACTGCTTGCCTGGTGATCAAAATATTCTCCCCTTGGCGTCCAGTAGGTCGCCTCCAGCGTACTGAGCGCCGCAATGTCGATCTGGTCGTCGCGATATCCCAGACTGCGGGCAAGATGCAGGAACGCACCGCTGATTGTCCTGTCACCACCGCCATCATAGTTTCGCGTGGCGACAACACTCACACGCTTGTCTGACTGCGCCGCCAGCTGGCCGCCGGTTTCAACCGTGATCCCTATTGTTGATATCCCAGCATAGGAGGTCGGACGGGAAAGCAAACGACCTCTGAGCGCCTGCCAGAACATGCTGTCTCTCGCGTTGTTGCTCCCCTGCTCGTTACAGCGGCGGCATCGAACCTCCACCAGCCCGGGAGAGGACAGATCAAAACGCTCTGTAAAACCGAGGCCATTAATGTTTTTAAGCGCGTAAACCCCTGGCTTACTCGTCCACCCGGATCCGGAACCATAAACGCGATACTGGATTTCATACTCGACATGGCGGACCCGCTTATTCCCGTTGTTCTGGAACCCGCAAATTCCGTTTGGGAAAGCAAAGTTGACCTCGAAGGCGTCCACAACTTCATTTTGCGGGCAGGCCAGAAAGGGGCCTAGCCAGGTTTCATTATCGTTAATACCAGACGCGGCAAAATCCACGACGGTACGGTTCATAAAGCCTGACCAGGTGCTGTCGATGACACCGTTAACCACACGCTGTACGGTCGCAGAGGGGCCATCAGTAGACGCTATCTGGTATTCGTTGCCACGATGCGCCAGGGAAATCCGCTGAGTTCCTTCCGGCAATCCGGAAAAGGCAGTGCCAGAATCGTATGCCAGCGTGACGCTGGCTGTTACCGCAGGGCTTCCGCCGCTGGAGGCTGCACCAGCAGTAAATACCGGGCCGTCACCAAATACTGACGCAGGCAGGAAAGATGACGTAATGGAACCGCCACGCCAGGGGCTGGAGATCTCGACGATACGTATCACGCCGCCATCATCCTGAGCAATGAGCCCCGAACCATTCAACCCGCCATTAATCGCTGCGAGCAAGCCAGACATTGTGCCGTAGTTGGCGACCAGAGATATGGTATAGGTGATACCCTGCCAGGTCAGAGCAAAGGTCTGGCTGGTTGTCGTAAAGTCATACGTTGACGGGGACGCACTGGCGCGTAATACCGCAGTCGCTCCCCCTGTTCCCGGAACGGCGTCCTGGTGAGGGGTATACGTGGCGATCTGCAGGTCATAGTCAGTACCATTAAACGTTAGGGTGACAGGCATTCCGCTGAATGGCGCAATCTCTGACACGACGTCGCCTGTCAGCACGTTAAAACCGCCCTCGATGGATACCTGATAATTCACTGGCGCTTTCAGGGTGACAATTGCACCGGCGATCCAGCCAGGAGGAAGTTTGTTCTCATCCTCGTCTTCATCATTATCATCATCGACATCGAGGCCAGAAAACGAGACAGAGGCACCGCTGACGGTCATGGCATCAGCAACGATATCACTGGCTTCAGGGGCAGTCTGAGCCATATCGAGGCCGCTGCCGCTCGACGTTCCCCCAACTTCCGTTGAGTTGAACCATATCTCACTGCGACGATCCCCGGCCACATTATCGCCAGGCCCATAGCTGGTATATGAAAAGCCCTCGCCTAAGGTCAGCGCCGGAGTTTCTCCTACCCGAAAATCCCCACCGGTATAGGAGAAACGCCCATATCCAAGGCAGACAAACATTTCGACCGTCATTCTGGTTGGATCAGCGGGGTCGAATCGAGTTACCGGCTGCACCAGGTAATCCGGGTAAATCCGGTTTCGCCCAAAAGCCTCCCTGACGGGATCGCCAAGCTTCGCTGTATTGGCTTTAGCCGGATTCAGATCCAGCGATGAAGCGTTACTGGATGAAAAGCCGCCCAGCTCTGGTTTAGGGGCAAAGAATAATGCATAGGCCGTAGACGCAATGGATACGGCCACCGAAACCCACGCGGCAATTTCAAGACCCGTGCCATAAGGAATGGGATATATCCGCACGTCACTGTCTGGCCGCAACAAACATAACGGCCATTCCGCCGGAGGGACTGCCTGGCCGTTCAGCTCGATCACGACAGGATGAGTTTTATCCTGTGAATAGCTCGGGACATTTCTGCTCATCCACTCATGCAGCGTCAGCACACCATGCTCGTGCGTTTCAAGGGGTTCACCCGGTAGCCGGGACGGGTAAAACTTTATCGTCATTGCCAGAACTCCACGCGGTTAAAGCGACGGATAAATCGCGACAGTGGCAGAAACGTAACCCCCGAGCCTGGATTGCATTCCGCAACCTGCAGCTGGTTATCGAGCATCACAACGATCCCAACATGGGAAACCGTTGAACCCGAATAGCAAGCCACTCCTGCACCTTCACAGGGTTCACAACATTTCAGCGAAAGCATCAGCTTTCTCGCTTCCCGGTCGAGGCCCCCGCCGTCTTTGGTCACACCGGCAAAATCCGGCCATTCAGGTAGCCCCAGGTCGCGACGTATCTCATTTACAATGCCGAAGCAGTCGAGCTGCGGAAATACGCGCCCGCCCTTCAGCCAGGTGACTGACCGGTATTTATCAGGATTAAACACAGTTGCCTCAGATTAGTAACGTAAGCCCGGATGCTCGGCGAGGTTGTAACGTTTACGGGGCCAGGCTGTTTTGAGGACATTCATATAGCCTGCCGTGACCTGAACTGCTGTCGGGGTCCAGGAGCCGGATTTGATATCGAGCGTATACGGTGATGATGCCGGAGCAGACAGATCGGATGAAATGTACCGCCGGAATGTCAGCGTGGCTGATTTCATTTCATCCAGAATTTTATCGATCGCCTCAGAAACCCGTCCGTCAATATTGCTGATAGCAAACTTTAAATCCTGTGTCCCGTCGGCGTTCCTGGCTGGTAAGGCGATATCTATCGCGCTGGCCTCAAACGTCACCGGCTGACCATTTTCCAGCGTCACTGGAACGTCATCCCAGCCACTGGTTAGCCAGTAGTTATCATCGCCTGCAGATATCTGCAGCGTATCGTGAATAACCTCCGATCCACTGCTGGCATATAGTCGCTCAAGAATTGTCATGCTTCGGCCACTCTCTGTTTAGCGCAATATCCAGTAACGACTGGCCCGCCAGCCATTCCGGGTAATTCCCCCAGCCAGAAGGCGGTAACGGGCGCTCCCATAATTCCAGCGTTGCGCTGTACTGCCAGTATTTTGGCGCGACCAGCGTCGGCCCTTCATAAATATTCACGAATCTGGCTTTATAGGGCTTTACCCCGATGGGAGTCTGGAGTTTCAGATAGAACCAGGACTGGCCATCTTTAAGCGCATCCCTGAAAAACGCCTCAAACACCTGCGCCAGAGCATCAGTTTTAAAAATCCATTTAACCGATGCCTGGGTGGGTGTTGAGGTATATCGCCTTCGTTGTTGAGCGCGACCGGACGTCATCTCCGTTCGCAGTAAAGGTGATATGGGCTTAAACCCGTACCCGTCCATAAGCGGCATGGGCAGGTATTCATCCGGGTAGAAAATATCTGCCATGAATATTCCCTCCGGGCAGGTTATCGTGGTTTTTTGGGCTGAAGGTTGGAGTAAAGTGCTCTACCGAAGGCATTTTGCGGATTGTTTACGTCGCTCGTCAGTTCAGATTTTATCTGTTTAACCAGGCGGCGGCCGTGAGCATCCAATGTCTGCATCATCACATCATCCGGTTTACCAGTGAGGTGGTAATTGACGTTGATGTCACCAGTTGAAAGAAGTTGTCTTTCCTGCTGCTGCCTCGCAGCGTTCTGTACCGCCGGCGATTCCCGCCCTACAGCTTTAACCCCCAGCGAACCATCAGCGCCACGGGTAAGCGGCATGATGGCTTCCGGACCGGCCTCGCCGAACACGCCCGCCCCTTTCGCAAACGCAAAATATTGCGGGGTGCTGTACACGCCGTTGCTGTAGGCAGAAAGTGACGGAGAATCGTAGACACCGCCCAGAGCATTAAACGAAAAATTAGCTCCCGCGCTTTGAATAGCACCCCCAACACTTGCCGCACCGCTGGCACCGCCAAAAAGACTACCGAACAATCCACCAGCCCCACCGCCAAATGACGCCATAATCGCTTTGGTGATCAACGCCTGTGTTGCCATCTGGATCAGCGTCTTAATCACCGTTTCTCCCAGGGAAGAGAAAATATTCGACATCCCATCTTTAAACGAAGCGGCGCCCGTCAGGACGCTGGTCAGGTTGTTGGAAATAGAGTTAGTGGTGGCATCCAGTATTTCGCTGGTTGCAGTGGCAGCCATTGAACTCAGATCAGAAGCCTGATCGGCATAATTCATCAGAGAATCGCTGATCCCGGCCCGCCAGTCTGACTGCTGTTCATCGGTTTTTTTGTAATACTCCTCCTGAATATCCAGGCGTTCGGCAAGCGCTGTTTTAAGCGCTTCCGTTTGCTTTTTATACAGGTCTTCGGAAATCTGCCCACGACTGAAATCTCGCTGTAAATCACGCTGCTGCCTCAGAAAATCAGCGCGAATATCCGCCATTTCCTTCATTCGATCACGGGCTTTATCCCCGTATCCCGCGCCGAGGAAATCGATATTCCCCCTTTCCCGGGCGGCAGCATTACTGTCGGCCAGACCTTCGCGGAATGTTTTTAACTGTTCAGCGATATTTTTCTGATCAATAAGCGCAGCATTGTGCAGCAATGTTTCCTTTTTGGATTTTTCAAGCGAAGATAATTCCCCCTGAGTAACCTGATATTTCATCCTTGCCAGTTCAGTGTTTTGGCTGGAAAGAGCAATTTGCTCCCGTTGCTGTTTAATCAGCCGGGTATAGGTATCTTCGGTTTTCTCCGCCTCGGTTTTCCCATGCCTTCCTTTTGGCTTGGGTTTATTTTCCTGGTTGTTTCTCCATTCATTCAGGCCGTTATTAATCAACTCCTGCCGTCCGGTCTGAAACTGAGGATCATTAGTTAACCCCAGGTCATCCGCAGCGTAACCCAGTCGTGCGCGTTCTTTGTCCTCACCTTTGAGTTTTGAAAGCGCCAGGTCACGGCGGCTTTTTTCCAGTGCAGCCGTTTGCTGGGTTGTCAGGTCTACCTGTGGTAAGCGTACTGGTGCGTTTACCAGCCCCTGCCGGGCCATAAGGAAATTATTTCCGAGACCCAGCAAACGGTTAAATTCAGTATGCTCACCGTTCATCATTAATAACGATTGATATGCTGAATTCTGTTCTGCAGCCTGCTGCCGGATTAATGCTATTCGCCTGTTCTCTATCCCTTCCAGTACCGACTGGATCGACTCAGACTTAGCCTGCATCTGAGCTAACCTCTCCTGTTCAACGGCCAGAGCGGAAGTCGCTTCTTCCAGACCACGGGTGACCGTTTCGACCGAAGTCAGGTGGTTTATCATGAAACCACCACTGGTTGTCGGGCCGGGGTTAGACAGGACATACTGATAGCCCGCGATCTCTTCCTTCAGGCTTTTCACTTTAGATGCCTGGGCATCAACAAGACGGTTTTGCTCCTCCAGCGCCTGACGGGTTTTGGTCTCATTATCAGAAACTTCGGGCAGGGACATTGATTTTGTCTTTTCACGGACAGCATCAATGGTGTTTGCATATTCCTGAGCGGATAATCTGGCCTGCTCCTGATTCTGGTACATCGTGTACCAGGCACCGGCACCAAGCAAAACCAGCCCAGGAATACCGCCAACGAGGCCTAATGCTCCCCCCATGAGCCGGGAACCTACAGCAGTAACCGAGTTCAGTGCAGTCTGAGCGGATACTCTGGCCTGAATATTACGGTTAAGTGACTCCTGCGCCAGTGAGAGCCGTTTTTCTGCGGCGGCCTGCGCGTCTGTACCCCGCGCCGCTGCCAGTGCCTGCTGGGCACGATAAACTGCAGCACGCGCACGAGCTGTCGAAACCTGCGTCCCTCTGACCTGGGCTTCAGCTAAAGCTACTTCACTTTTTGCGGCGTTAATAATCCCAGCCGTTGCAGAGCTGGCACCAAGAGCCATATTTCCCAAATATCGGGCAACACCAACGGCAACAAGCGCTCCGGCAGCAGTTGCGACCTGATCAATATTGTTGGCTACGCCATCAAGTAATCCGGTCAGGGTATTTGTCGCGCCACTCGCTTCATTAGCTCCACCGACCCATTGCATAAAAGCGTTTTCAACTTTTGTTGCCGACGATGAAACGGTCTGCGGCAACTCACCATATTCATTCCGGAGCTTACCAAGCTGGCTGATGAGGGCCGGAACTACTTTATCAATGGTTAACTGCCCCTGATCCGCCATAGATTTAAGGTCTTTACGCGCAACCCCCATCCCTGCCGCAAGCGCCCGTATAACCCTGTCGCCGCTCTCGTTGACGGCATTGAATTCTTCGCCTCTCAGCACGCCCTGCGCCAGAGCCTGGCTAAACTGAGTGATGACCGAACTGGACTCCTGAGCATTCGCGCCAGAAAGTTTTAAACCAGTAGAAATAGCCTCAGTAATATCCAGCACCTGGCTGGAGCTGTAACCATATTCCCGCATTGAGGCTGCTGAACGGGAAAATAAATTAGCGTTGTCAGAAAAAGATGTGCCCGTTTTCTGGCTGATATCCATCAGCTGTTTTTGAGAGCTGGTAAAATCATCAGTTGATTGAGATGCCTGTTTTAGGCGGGCGTTTACTGAATTCCATTCATCAGCCAGGGATATCAAATGCCCCGTAGCAAAAGCACCAGCAAATGCCCCGGTTAATCCCAGTGCGGTAACCTTTGCTGACTCCATCTGGTCAGTAAGCTCAGCAACAGAACGGCGAGTTTCCCGAACTGAAGCCGCAGCCTGCCTGCCGCCATTCTGCATTGTTTTATAATAATCAGCCCCCATACGTGACGCGCGGGCTATCTCGGTCTGAAATGACTGAGAGTTAGCAGAAACTTTAATGATAAGTTCACGCAGGGTTGCCATTTCATTTCCTCAGAAACAAAAAACCCCACATTGTGGGGCTTTTTTATGATTTCAATATTATTAAATTAAACCAGCTTTTTTCCTTGCTTCTTCCAGATAATCTTTTTCTGGTTCCTCTTTTTTATGAGCAAGTGCAATCAGAAGATCAATTTGAGCACTTTGCTTTTCAGAGATTTCTTTAAGCATAGCGATCTGATCATTAGCTCTTACGCTTCCTCTGTTCAGGAAATACCAGATAACAAGATCAATAAGGCGAGCAAAAACAAATAATAATATCCAGCTAGTAGTAGTCATTTAAAGCACTCCGTGTGTCAAAAAAAACAACATAACACCTGTTATGAGTGGCATTCACACGAATTATTACTGGCTATGCTGACGCAGCCAGCAGCGCCGCTTCCAGCCCTGCAAAGGGATCGCCGCCGTCGTTTACTTCAACCTCTTCTGCGCTCCACTGAAGCTGAGCATCTTCAATGGTGACTTTACCGCCCTGCGCTCCGTAAACCGCAGATACCAGCTGAGCATTGAGAATATCGCCGCGAATATCGCCGATTGGGCTGATACGGTCGTATTCAGCCCACATCCTGAATTCGCCGACCGTCATGGTTTGTCGCAGTTCGCCCAGCGTGCGGCCCATCCGGAGCGCCAGCGCCATCAGGAACTGCATGCCAGGCATTTTTACTTTGCTTTAGCATCATCCGCGTCACGAATGAGATCGAGTGCCTGCTTCAACAGCCGCGAATGCACAGGGCCATAGATCGCTTCAACCTGTTCGGTGTCATCGACAGTAAAAACGGACTGCAGGTCGGTATCCAGCAAAATATCGATGAAAAGCGTGACATCAGCCCGCATCGTGCGGAAGGCTCGTTCTGAAGGGGTCAGTTCCGGTGCCTCCTGGGGATCCTGCCCTTCCAGTGGTTTGGGTGGTTCAGGGCTGGCAATGCCCTGCCAGCGAATCCAGGCTTCTGCTGATGGCTCACGAATGATGACTTTGGCGTTATCCCACTCCAGAACGATGACTTCTTTTTTACGAAAGCCCGCCATCGGGGCCAGTGCCAGTGCTTTAAGACTCAGTTTTGACATTAAGTTTATCGCCGGTTTCCCGGCGCTCCATTAACTGATGGTGACGGTGAGATCAGCAGAGGTGATAACGGTGCCATCGGCATCGGTAACCACGCAGGAATAAACCCCGGCATCACCGGATACAGCGCTGGCTTTCGTAAACGTTGCGCTGGTCTGGCCGCTGACCGTCGAGGCACCCTTTTTCCAGACGTAGGTATAAGGTGCCGTACCACCCTGGACGACCACGCCCATAGTCAGGGCGCTTCCTGCCGCGACCGTTTGGGACGCCGGAAGGTCAGTAGCAAAAGACAGGACTCCTGGGGCATTAATATTGGTGGGTTTGCCTTTCAGACGTAGCGAGAACGTTGCAGCAACAACACCGTTGGTTTGAGAATCCCAGGTGTGCTGACGTACCTCAGCGCGCATCAGGAATCCATTACCAGACGGGAAAATAACCTTAAATCCATAAACCCCGTCGTTATCGTATGCTGCACGAAGTGCATCCTGCGCCGGATTGCGGTAGAAGTTACCGGAAAGTGACATTTCAGACGGAGCAGGAAGGCCGTTGATATTTTCCGTTTCATCCGAACACAGCACTGTCACGTCAATATCGTTTTTCTGACCAGCGGTAAAGCTGGCCTGTTTGATAGTGCAACTCAGGTTTAACCAGGTTGCCGTATCCAGCTCTGCCGCGGTGACCGGCACAGAGGTAATCATTACTACCGTTTTTTGGGCACGTTCAAATAGTGCTGACATCGCAGCCTCCATAAATGAAAAAACCGCCAGCGGCGGTCGGATTGGATTGGTTTTTGTCAGGCAATAACCGTTATTTCGAGGGTTGCCCGATGAAGATGGGTTGTCGTGTCGTAGCCAGGAATTTTTGTCACCTCGACAGGTGAAAGCACCTGCAGGCGAGCCAGGGCATCCAGGCGTAACGCTCTGGCTTCGTCATTCGTTTCAGCCCATACATCAACCTGAATGCGCAGTGTCGACTCTGCCTGGCCGCAGAAAACATCCCCGGCAACATCAGTCGGTATCGAGAAAATGACATAGGGAGTGGAAACTGCAGGAAGTCCGTCGCTGCCTAGCGGCACCACATACGGATAAACCCGCCCGTCTGCCAGCGACGACAGCAGGTCATAGAGATCATCCTCTGTCATTTTGATAACACCTCATCGATAGCCTGATTCATCCGCTGCATCGCCACCTGCGCAGCCTCTTCCATGCGGGTATCAAAGGCAGGACGAACAAACGGATGTGCTGGCGCCGTAGATGTTCCCAGCTCCACGAAGCGCCAGTAAAACGCATTCCGCTTGTTGCTGGCCTTCATGGTGTTGTCGCTGTTCCCCGTTCGCGGGTTAACGCCACGAATATGCACCCCCGACGAGATTTCACCTCGACGGCGGCTTTTCTGGGTGACGACAACAACGTTTTTCTTCAGCTTCCCGGTTTGCTCAGGAGCCCTGTCAATCACTTCCTGCCGGAGGACTTCAGCCCCGGCGCGGGTCGAATCCCGGAGGACTTTGCTGTTTTCGGCTTTGCTGAGGGTTTGCAGGTCTCGGGAGATATCCTCTAAGCCGGAAAAATCCAGATTCACATCAATCATTTTTCGGTCCCCTGTTTGCAAAGAATTTCCAGCCGGATACCTTTGCCATCTGGCACCGGAGGCCCGGTGACATTCAATGTCACTCCTTTGTAGGGGCCGTTCAGGACAAGAAGCCGCGATGATGCCGAAATATCTTTTCGATATCGAACCCATACACGAACGGTAGCATCCGCCCTTTCTGCTCCTGCTGTCAGGCTCTCTCGCCCACTGATTCCCTTAACCTCTGCCCAGATAGTGGCGCCGTCAGACCACTCTTCTGTTGGCTGACCACTCGGTGTTCGTGTAGTAATAAAATTACGGATGGTGATCCGATGCCGCATTGGTCCAATTTTCATCATCCCCTCCGGCTAAACACCCATTTGAATTCGCCAGGGATTCAGCAACCAGCGTGCGGGTCCTGGAATATCAGGACTCAGATCATCCCCGCGGTTTTCATACAACCAACCCACGATAAGAAGAACCGCGCTCTGAATGGAGGGCGTGATGATAAGAGGACGATCGCCAGCGCTTTCATTCTCAACAGCACTATCCAGAGCAGCCTGGTCAGCGAAAAAGCGTCGGTTGAGAAACTGCATGGCAGCATCCTCCGCAGCGGCAAGATACCCCTCCACCATCGTTTTATCGATTTCATCATCCAGCCTGAGATGTTCCATGGCTGTTTCAGTGTTGATTACCGTCATAACCATTACCCTTTGGTTTCGGGGGCGCGGTTCATTTTGTTATCAGGGACTTCACCTACTATGGTCACCAGCCCGTTACCTTTGAGCTCGGCAGCACGTAAGCGAGAGACATGAAACGGATCATCAGCTGGCGTCCTGAAAATGTCGCCATCCATAAAACGCCGGACAGGCTGAACCTGAATAGTCCCGGACTCTGTGAGTTCTGGCGCCGCATTTACGCCGTCGGGTACAGACGGTTCAGCCACATTTTTTCTGGCCATCACTATCTCCTCAGAAAGAGAGGGCCGCTAAGCGGCCCTGAATTGTCAGCCGCCAGAAGCGGTTACAGTACCGGTGACAAATGCTTCCGGACGATAAACCGCTAACGCCAGACGCTCTTCCGCACGAATGGTGACCATGTTTTTAATAAAGTCATCTTCGTTCTCAGTGGAGAGCAGCACTTCGATATCCATGCGGTCGAAGATTTGCGCAGCCATGTTGAAGGCACCAGTCAGGAAGTTGTTCTGCGCCATGGCCTGTGTTTCCACAACAGGGAGACCCCAGATACGAGGAATACCACCATTGACCGGCTGCGCGATGATATAGCGACCTTCGTTATCTTTGGTCAGCTCGATGCCTGCCCAGTCAATCGGGTTCAGGACAAAACCAGACGCCGGATATTCCGCAAGAACGGCCTGCAGAACAGCCAGGCGAAGACGGTCGATCGGCGTGGCATTGGACAGGGTTAGCGCTGGTGCAAATTCTGTTGCCTGCGGCAGAATACCGAGGATATTCGCACCGGTGCCATCGCCGCTCAGCAGTTGCTGCTCTTCTTTGAAACGAAGACCATACTGAGCGCGGCCATTGATATAGCTGGCCAGACCGGGCGCATCGTCCAGGATCTGACGGGACGCTTTAAAGTAATGCGCAATAGTACGAACCGGCGCACTTTTCAGATCAAACCGAATGTCAGATTTTGGTTTCAGGGCACCTTCCGCCACAGCTGCAGCATTATTGGTAAACCCCGTTTCCTGAACGAATTCAATACCGTTAGATGAAGTAGTGCCGGGGATAAGCAGATTACGGATGGTCAGAGTACGTTCCGGCGGGGCGATAATGCCCTGAACACGATCGGAGACCACCAGGCTGTTGGTTGGGCTCACGCCTGTGCCCGTAGTGGCCGGCACGTTTATAATATCTTTCTGTTCCAGTTTGACGCGGATGCTCTTACGGGCCGAACTGTCCATACCTTTGAACTCTTCACTTTCGACCACCAGCTCGCCGAGTGATTTTCGCTGTGCAGGTGCATCGTTCGGGCGGCGTGCGCCTTTTTGTTCCAGCTCAGTGAGACGTTCTTTCAGCTCGTTCATCTGATTAAGGCTTTCGTCCGTTCGTTGTTTCAGTTCCAGCGTAACGGTTTCTCCTGCCTCCATTTTTTTCTTCACGTCTTCGCCAAAGTTTTTGACCTGATTAATCACCATGGTGAGCTGAGTAGAGATTTCGCCAATACTTTGTGGCTGATCATCAGCCGATTTTTTCTGGTACATATAAATCCCTTAGAGAATTTTTGGGAGAGAAAACTGGCTCAGTTGCTGGCGCATCGCCGCAATAGCCGCTTTGGTTTCGCCGTCTTCGCCCCCGGACTCACTCCGGTCAAGCAGATAGGACAATCCGCGGGAGGCGACCGCAGCGGACTGACTTTTCGAGAAACCTGCCTCTCGCAGGAACTTCTCAAATTCAGGTAAGGAAGGAAGATCACCGTGTGACAATTTCGACTTAATGACGTCGATGCGGGCATCGTCGTTGGCTGGTACGGTAACGATGGAGATTTCAACCAGGTCGAGCTTCGTTAATGTGCGGATCCGGGTTTTCTCATCGTAATTCGATTCCCGAACGTAATAGCCAATGGAAAGGCCTGTAATGGCACGGGTTTTCATGCCTCTCCATGCAGTTTTGGCGTAGGCGGCGTCGTCCAGCCACAAAGCGCCTTCACCAAAAAGCCCATGCTTATCTTCTTTCAGGGTTGAGATATCCCAGTTCCCGATGGGTTCACCGGTGCGATGCTGCCAGAGAACAGGGAACGTCCTCCCCTTAGCCCGCGTTTCCTCGATGCTTTCGAGAAATGCGCCCGGCGCCACGACTTCGTTGTAGCTATCCACCACATCAAAGACAGAACCGTATCCAGAAAAAAGGCCGTCATCGTTGACAGCCTTAATATCGAAGTCGAATGCCTTTACTTTCATGGCTGCGTTTTTCCGGTACATTCCGGCGTCTCCTCTGATTTAATGCCAAGCCATTCCCGCAGTGCGTTTTTGGCTGATTCACTGTCGCTGGACTTGCCAAGCTGATCTATCGGCAGCAGGTTGGATTGAACGGTTAGTTGGTCAGCGCCAGGTTTTGGCTGAAGGTTTTCTTTTTTCCGTGCTTCATTGCGGGTCATCAGACCGTTCTGGGTCATCGTTGAGTAAAAAGCTGCACGGGCGGCGCTGTCAGCACGTAAGAGACCTTCGATGGAAAACTCTGCGAAGTACTTATTTCTTTCTCCCGGAGCCAGGAGACTTTTACGAATCGCCTGCTCAATACGGGTCAGCCATGGACGAAGTGAAAATGTTAAAAAGCCAATCAGCATCTGTTCGACGCCACTTCCCCACATCGTCTGCCCCTGAGCGGTATGTCCAATCAACCCCGGCCATACTCTGAACCACCGACAAATCTCTTCGATATTGAAGGCTCTGGACTGCAGCATCTGCGCGTCTTCCGGGTTGAGGTCAACAGGCTGAAACTTCATTCCCGCTTCAAGAACCATCATTTTCCCGGTATTCATGGATCCAGAAAATTGTTCAACCATGCTTTCACGTACTTCATTGCGCTGCTCTTTTTTCAGGATCTGCTCCATTGAGAGAACGCCGCTGGGCCGCATACCGTTTTTAAAAACTTTGGCGCTGGCTTCATCTGTTGCCATTGCCAGACCAAGTGTCTGTCGGGCATAACTGACAGGTGACAGGCCCATGACACCATTGGTGCTGAACGCACGGATGTGCATGATGTCCCGTTCATCAATGTTTCGGGATGTACCTGAAGGCCAGTCACGGTAGGTATAAATTGGATCTCCGCTCTTGCTTAAATCAACCTTCATCCTTTCTGGCCTGAGAGGCACCAGCGAGGTAATACGCTTTCCGGTTCGATCGATTTCTGCATAAGCATTCCCCCACAAAAGCAGGCTGGCCATGATCATTTCCCAGAACTCCACTGCAGTCATATCAGCATTGGGTTGATTATGGAGGAGCTCATAAAGCGGGTGATCATTTGCATTCTGGCGACCGCCAGCCGTTTTTTCGTAAAAACCAACAGGCAACGTCGCGATGGTTTCGGATAACAGCCTTACACATGACCACACTGCCGATAACTGCAGGGCTTTATCAACCGTAACGGATTTCCCTGCTGCGGACTGCCCACCAGCATAAGCAGCCCAGAATTCACCGTCGGTAAGGGAGATGGGTACGCCGAGCCACCGGCGAACGGCGCTTTTTATCCGGCCTGGCTTCTTCTCTTTATTCATGGTGACTCACACAATGATGGGATTACTGAAAAAGTCGTCGATATCGCCAGAATCATCCTCATAGCCTTCGGAGGCACCGATTGCCATAGCACCTGCTACAATGCCGTCGATACGCCCGGTACTTTTTTTCTTGGCAAAAATTCGGTTTTCTTTCTGATCAGCCTCCGTCACTGCTGAAGCCGCATTCCAGCGAAGACAAGGGTTCGTCCTGATGATAATGACGCTGTCATCAAGCAACTCTTCAAACAATTCGATGGAGTGAGGCATCCACAGCCCGGAATCTTTCGCTTTGTAGTACCCTTGCCCATGAGGGATTAAGGGAACAGAAACAGATGCTTCTTCAAGCTCCGGCTCAAGATATTTAATGCGATACTGGTCGAAGGCGATGGCCTTGATATCAAACTTCTCCGTCAGATCGGCAATACGCTGGGCAACAAAGCCGTATTTCACCGCTTTGCCTGGCGTAGTGTGGATGTGACCATCGCGCTCCCAGGCGTCATAAGGCACCCGGTCCGTTTTAGCCCGTTCGAGCAAGGTATCTTTGGGTGTCCAGAACTCCACCAGCAACTTGCGTTGTTTTGGAAAAAACAGCGCCAGGGCAGTCAAGTCACGGGATCCGGACAAGTCCAGGCCACCGTAGCATTCCTCACCCTCCAGCTCATCTGGATCAAAGTTTTCCTCACATCCCATCCAGACATCACTGCTCATCCACGGGTTAGCCGCGTCAACCCACTGACAGAAGTTGAGACGCCTGACAATACTCTCTTTCGAAGGCATCCCCCGGGCCTGAGTCACCTGCTCACGAAGATAGCTTTCTTCAAAGGTGTGACCCAGCGAGGGGTTAGCCTTTTTCCAGCAGGACTCATCCTTGAAAGGATCGTCACCTTCATCCAGAGAACAAATAAAGGCGAAAAAACTGTCATCTTCTATCGAACCGGCAGATACCTTTCTACCGTATTCGTGATAGTCATAGCAGACGCTGGTTTTATCGTGTCCACTGTTCGTGATCATAAAAATGAGTGCCTGCCGGCGACCTTTAGTGCCGGCGCGCATCATTTCAACAACCTGATTGCTTTTATGCTCGTGAACTTCATCAATAAGAGCGCAATGTGGTCGTGGACCCGACTGTCCGTCATCTGAACTAATTGGGCGAAAGAATGAACCAGCCTGAAGAAAAGCCAGGTTCCACTCTTTGCCGGCGCCGCCAGATTTCTGTATGCGTGCGGAAAGAGCCGGAGACTGATCGACCATCGCCACCGCATCACGAAAGAGGACCATTGCCTGGTCTTTTTTCGTTGCAGCAGCATAAACTTCAGCACGAGGTTCTTTATCCGCAGTGAGACAGTAAAGACCTATCCCGGCAGAAAGGGGGGATTTGCCAGATCCTTTTCCTGATTCCACGTAAACCATTCGGAACCGGCGAAAACCTCTGGCATTTTTCCAGCCAAAAATCGAACCGACGATGAAACACTGCCATGGCAGCAGAACAAAAGGCGCACCTTCAAAATCGCCCCCATTAAGCTTGAGGACTTTCGCAAAATAATCAATGGAGCGCTGTGCTGCCTCAACATCCCAATGGAGCCCTCGTGCATGGCAAGATTCAAGATCCCTGAGGTGTCTCTGGCAGGCATTTCGAATGTCAGGACCGGCCAGTTCTTTTCCAGAGGTTACATCCTTTGCATACTGCGTTGCCGGATCAACCGAAGAACTTGTCGAGCGTGTCTTCTTCGGGGGGTTCGCCATTCACTTTCACCTTCGTCCTTGCCGCTGGTGTCAGACCGAATTCAACCAGGTAACTTTTAAAACGACGGTCAGCATCAGCCAGCATTGAAACTGCCGGGTTGGCCTTTATCAGAAAACCACCCTCGGTCTGGACGGTATAAGTTCTGCCCTCTACAGCGATGGTGTCGCGCAGTTGCAGGATATCGGCATAAATATCGCAAAGCCTTTCAAGAGCTAAAGTATCTGCAACGGTGAGAACACCCATACCATCGAGAAGCACAGTCAGCCGACCCCATGCCACCTTACCCCAGTCGGTAAGATGAGCTGGGGGGCCTGGAATTTCTTTAGCTGGCGTGGGTTCTTTATCGTTGAGTTTTCGTTTGCCCGGGTTGCCGGTAACCACTTTGAGGTGGGTCGGTTTCGGGCGTCGTCCTGCCATCGGAACCTCCCGGAAAAAAACTTTTCATTTCGCGGTTGTGCACAAAAAGGACTGGCGGCGGTCATTTGGGTTCGAGGTTATGAACTTTTGACCCGCCCCTCCCCCTCAGATGAGAATCGATATCATTTGAATGCTAATGATTTCAAATGACAATCACTTTTGATGTGTATTGATAATGGTTATCACTTAAACCAATGAGAAGTCGGGTCCAGTGGCATCCCGTTTTCATCGCAGCCGATCACAGTGCCACGCTTCTCCATTCGCTGCTTCGTTGAGTCGTGGTGCTGCTTACACAGCCCTTGCCAGTTCTTCCGGCTCCAGAAAAGCTTTTGCGCCTTAGCTATTGCCTGGCTGTCGCCAGAGCGCAAAGCCTCTTTTAGTTTGTGCGGGATGATGTGGTCTACCACCGTTGCCGCTGTCACCCTGCCTTGCTGCTGGCACATGACGCACAAGGGGTGCGCACGAAGGAAGATAAGACGCTCATGGTCCCACTTACTGCCGTAGATGCGGGGATCTTTGTTCATGCTCTGGTCCTATTGTTTGGATGGACGTACGATCCTCACCTGACCGAACAGCGGCTGCCGCTAAACCTCGCCGTTCTTGGCAATGAGGCAACCCCGGCTGTCAAGCACGGAGGCTATCATTTCGGCTTTATCATCATCAGCCGAGAAGACGTGCATAACCTCATTACCATCAAGAAAAATTGTGATGCGTTCACGTCCCGGAACTATGCGCTCTCAGGGATCATCGTCAAATACAGTCAGGCGCATATTACCTCCATTAAAAAGGCCACCCATCGGTGGCCTTTTTAATAATTAACTAATAGGTTAAATCACGAAGTACGTTTTCGTTCTTCTATTGCTTTAAGATCGGTCGCTCGATTCTCGACGAATCTTATGCTACCCGTCACTGCATCCTCGATATCTAAAGCCCTCGTAAACCTATACCCATCCCTTTCTATTACCCAAACTCTATCATGGTTTTTCCAAAAAATATCAGCATAAAAATGAGCGTTCTCACTTTGAAAAATTTCAAACTTATATTCACCCGCGACTGAGTCTGATACAACGATCGTTTTAACCAGAGTACTTATTGACATAACAACCTCGATTATGGCTTTACTGATATCATAACTAGCACAGCCAAATCGACATTTAAACCAACAAAATCAAAAATTTAATTCAGAAAAACCGAGAAAATGAATCAAATCAAGCTGATGCAAGCTACATTATAACAGGCACTCTATGAATGCCTGTTATAATGCCTTAGCTGGCCTGTTCAGCGCCGGTATCAAACAGCGCCAGCGCTTCGGTCGACTCCTGAACCGCTTTGATGGTCCGCGCCACCACTTCGGATTCAGTTGTTACGCGATTGTACTGCTGGATGAACAGCTGATATTTGAGCTGGCTATCCTGGACGAACTCAATCGCCTTAGCAGCAGCCGCGGTGTCATAGTTCAGGGTGGAAAGCAGATTCAGTCGAATCTGTTCTGCTGGTGTGATCTCTGCCATTTGTTACCTCTGTGCGATGTAGGAGTATTATCGAAGCCACTCGACAAATGGCTGCTGTAATACTTTACTTTTGTTGCTGCATGCTCGGAAAGGAAGCGTTGCCAAAGCTCTCTCCAGTTAGGTTTGGTTTTACTCTCCCCACTTACTTATGCAGAATATTTACATTTGCTTATTAAGCCGCTCAAGCGGTTAATTTCTAGAGGTAAAGTAATGAAATATACACAGCAAGAAAAACTTCAAACCCTGATGCTCTGTGAAATCTTCAAAGCATTAGAAATTAAAGATTCTTTTAATCCAGATTTAATTTATAAAGCCATACAGTCGGACCAGTATTGGGCTCTGGACTGGGAATACCCAGACTTAGACTCCGGTGAAGATACACCGGAAGAAGTCACGTTTTTTGTCGATACATTCGATATGTATGAAATCCTCAATTATACATACGATAACTTCAATGAGGCTGACAAGGCGGAGGTTGCTGCTTCGATCAGGAATTTTAATGGTAAAAACTCTCTACTTTTCCCAGGATTTGATGGGAACAATGAAACCAAATATATCACTATCGGCCGTATTTTGAAGACCATGGGGCGTTTTAATGGTAGTGATGATTTAATAAAAAACTCTCACATGCCTTCAGCTGGAATCTACAAACGAATGCTGGATGTATTCCTGGATGCTCGGGCCAACAATTGGGAGCACGGTGCAGGAATTTCAATGCAATCTTTCATTGATACACTTAATGCTAGAGTTCATCCGGACAATCGCTAATCATTCATGCCCGCTATGCGGGCATTTATTGTTGCTAAGCTTCCCAACTAATTGCAGTAACTCTTTATTGTGGTGTTTAGCTTCACTCATTGCGTAGCCTTTTCGGTTGGTTTGGATAAGCAGCAGAAAAAAAAATCATAAATATCTACCGCTTACGCTTGTTGTTTCTGAGCTGGCTCCTAGGCTAAAAGAGCCATTACATGAAAGACCTTGCGTTTACTTACCCGTGGACCTCAAGGATGAGGCCATTCTTTTAACTCACTGAGTAGGGGTAATGCTCTGGCAATTGGCCTGCACTGCTTTGTTGTGCGCCAGGATGTCGCGCTTGGTCTGCATATCCAGCACGTCGATATCGTGGTCGGTCAGGTAGATAATCCGCACCCAGCTGCAGGCCGTATCAACGACTACCGGGGCGGGTGAAGTGCTCGCGCAGCTCCCGATCAACATCGTCATCAGGCATATGGCTAACAGTCTGCTGTACATCGCTTGCCTCTTTCGTGACTTCTGCCTTACGTTCTGCCGCGGCGACGGTGGCGACGGCGTTCTCTTCAGTACGCTGCAGATCGGCTTTGGCTTCTGCCTTGCTGGTTCCGCGTGCATGGCCGATGCCAAACGCACCAGCGATAGCAGCCAGGATAACAACCACCAGCCCCGCGATAGCTTCGATTCCCATAATCACCCCACCAGCACCGATTTTGCTTTCAGGAAGCGGGCGCGCCGGTTATTAATTCCGTTTTGCCCGCCGTTGATAATCTGCGTGACCCGGACAAGATCACCCGGATATTTCAGGCAACCTTTTGAGACATAGAACCATGCTGCACTACGGGCCGCGTAAGAGGACTGCTCCAGTAATTCTGGCTGTGCCACCAGATCAACCTTCAGCCCGGCGCTGCAGTCCCGGTAATTAGAAAGTCCGGTTATTTGAATAAGTCCGCGCCCTCGGAAAACCCAGCCATCAGTTGCCCTGTTGTTACCCAACCGCTTGCTATAGACAATGTTGGCGATAGCCCGCTGGCGCTCCAGAGGTAACACTGTTTCCGACTGGCTGCGCCCGAGAGAATTGGCCTGCTCCTGCGTTAACCTGCCGTAACGAACAAAATCAGCCAGCCCGGCGATGCTGTAGTTGAAATTCTCCACCACCCTGTTAAACCCGAGGCTTTCATGGCCGCACTGAGCAATGAACATTGCCTGGTCGATAGCGGAAATGATGCCGAACTCTTTCATCGCGGCTGTAATATGCGGAAACCAGCGCGCAGCTAACCCGGCGCTGATACCAGCCGCCTTCTGGAATTGTGTTTGATTCATTAGTGCCTCAGTGTATCGACCAGACGCGCCACGTTACCCCGTGCCCATAACACGGCGGCGCAGATTAGGATGTTTGCCAGCACCACCAGCCAGTGGGATGACTCGTAAAGGCCAAATAGGAAACGAAATGGGATGCTGGCGTAAACCAGCACTATGAGATAAGCCAGGAATGATATTCCCGGCCTGTGTCGGGATCCGCCGCGTTGGTAAAACATCAAAGCAAGAACAATCACAGTACAGGTGAGTGCGTTAACCAGTGCTGAAGGATCATTTACCATTTGAGCCTCCTCCCCGGAACCGGGTTAGCATATTGAACAGGCTATTCAGGTCCTGGCTGTTAAGGAACGTCAGCACTTTGATAATCAGCGACGAGATAAGCACAGCACCCAGTGCGTCAAGTGGGCGGTCGCTATAACCCGTCCAGCCTGATAGCTTTGAGCCCACCAGCCCGGCACCCAAGACACCAACGATGAAAGACGTCATAAAATATGCCACCAGTTTACCGCGTGAAATGTTTGCTGCCGTAGCTACATAGAAGACCGCACCAGCGAAAGCGCCAAACACAACGCCATAATCAATTCCGGTGGCCAGGCCAAACATACTGGCCCCCATCAGGCCGCCGGCCGCAACTGATGTTCCAGAGACAGGATCGGACATTTAGCCCCCTCTTTATTGCTGTGAGTCCTCTCAGAATTGAGGGGAAAAAGAAAAGGCCGCCAATAGCGCAGCCCTTAAATGTTTTTGGTTAGTTGAAGTGCCTTAATCAGGCGAAAAAAAGCCCGCTCTAACGGGCGGGCAGAAAGGTAGGCATTCTGATTCTGTAACGGTTCGATACGCACCTAATAGTCCGAGCTACCGATTTACCAGGAGAGTGATCATTATTCCGTTACTGCCTTTTAAACATAGCTGGAGAAGCCGAAACGGCAACCCCACTACCAAATAGCTTAGTAGCATTGCATATGGTACCGGGTGCCTCCCGGTGGGCATGTCCCAGCCGACATGGCCCGCGCTGCATTTACAGATCACTGTAAGTGACTGGTCGCCCCTCCGCACAGGGGGATTCACCATGCCGTTAATCTAATTTGTAAACTTTGTGTTAGTCAATATGTAACACTCTGTCAAAGGCACCCGAAGATGCCTTTTGCACAGTGTTAATCACTAGATTTAATAAGCGGCCAGAGTAAAGCGATAACCCCAGCCACTAGCACGCCATCAGCAAGGATGGACATCATTTTGCTGGTGAAATCGATGGCAACCACCAGGAACAACAAAACCCCGGCGGCCGCCCAGCGCAGTTTGCCGATCACAGGTACTGATCCAGAGGAAGCTGGAGAGCCTGAGCGATTTTCTTCAGCTGTTTCTCTTCTTCTTCACCGATACCGTCGTTATCAGCAACATCAAGGCACAGGCAAAGAACATCAACAGCGTCATTTGTACCCGCAACATCAGCCAGTTCACGCAGCGCCTGAGCGTTGGCAGAACGTGGTGAAGCTTCGTAACGAGCACGAATATTACTGCTCATTTGTGCGACTTCACCGGCGAACGGCGCGAAGGCTGGCAGCGCCGAAATGGTTTTTTCCAGCGTGGCGATTTCTTTAGCGTCGCAGGTACCATCGGCATACGCAATGGAATAAGCGCCCCATACAGTCGCCTCAACCGCATCGCGATTTTCCATTTTCTTAACTTCAACAACGGCTTTACGTGCTTTCTTTTTGAAGAGACCAAACATAGTGACTTTCCTTTTAGCGGGTGAGCCAGCGCTCAGGAATGATCAGCCCACAGAGATAGTCACACTGACTATTCCCTATGGCTCACCCCTGAAAGGCTCTGTGGTTATGTAGCGCCGAGCGTGGCGCAGATACGAAAAAGGCCCGCGAATGCGAGCCTGTTGGATCCGCTTACTGATACGGAGCGACCAACCTTAGTTGTCGCAGATTCAAATTGTGGCCCTGCCTTGAAGTCACTTTGCGCGCGACTGGGACATGTAATTTCGCATCATGATCGGGATTCGCTTCAGGCGCTGGCCCCGCTGCCATTTTGGTGCTGGTTGACGGAATCGAACCGCCGACATCCTGCTTACAAAGCAGGTGCTCTACCTGTTGAGCTAAACCAGCAAATTTTTGCCACACTCTCGCAGTGGTCAGCGCTCATGCCCTTGAGTCAGTCACCCCAGTTCATCTCTATTCCCCGTTGGCTCTAACCAGTGTGCGATTGGCTATCGCACGGCGACGCCGGTGCTTCTTTTCTTATTAACCCTCACCAGATGCAAAGCTGGTACTCTACTCGGAGACTCGGGAGCAAGTCATTACCCTGCTATTGCCGCCTATCGACTGCTGCGGTCCGGCCGCTTTACTGCTTCATTTTCGCCACCCATTCTCGCCAGCGCGCCTCCCTAAGCGCTGATCGTCAAAATTGTTAGCCAGGGAAAGAGAATCCGCTAATAAGGCCCATGCAACATAGAATTCGTGAGGCTCAAACTCATCCCCAGCAAACTGATATGAGCCAACATGATACACCTCGCCATCTTCCTCAAGCGCAATAATATGGGCAACATGCCAGCCATCACAGGGGTTCAGAAGAATGACCCTGCGCCCATCAAGTTCTTTGGTTAGCTTTTCGCTTGCTGGTCGGAAACTCAATGTTTCGGTTTTCTGCTGGGACATTTCAGGCTCCTGAAACGACAAAACCCCGCAGATGCGGGGTTTTGATGATTAAGCTGTGTGTCTAAGTGACCACTCTTAACACAATAGATGAAAAAATGCGGACCGCGATAGAGATTTTTTCTGCGTATTGAGTTAATTTTAAAATCTGTTTCCCACTATCACATCAACAGGTTGAGACTATAGTGAAAATATTTGTTAGTTGGTCAGGTAACCGTAGTAAAGCCGTGGCAGAGCTGTTTAGTGATTGGTTAAAGTGTGTCATCCAAGTTTCACAACCATGGATCTCAACTAGAGATATTGACCGTGGGGCAATCTGGTTTTCTGAAATAAATGATAAATTAAGGGACGTCTCTGTTGGTGTTGTTTTTCTAACACAAGAAAATAAAGACAAACCCTGGATTTTATTTGAAACCGGAGCATTAGCTAAAGGATTAACCTCAAATAGAGTATGTACCTTCCTTATTGATTTACAACCAGCTGATTTACAAGATCCGTTAGCACAATTTAACCACACCCTTCCAGATAAATCTGGATTATGGGAATTAACAAGAACAATAAATACTAGTCTTACAGATAACTCTCTTGATGAGAAAATACTAGAAAAAGTTTTCAATACATATTGGCCTCAGTTTGAAAATGATTTCTCACAAGCTCTTGAACATAATCCTATAGGTGAAGTCATCCCTCCCCGTTCAGAACAAGATATTCTTTCTGAAATTTTAAACAACACTAGAGCACTAACACAAAAAATAAGGAAACTTGAATATGAAGTTTATATAAAACCTAACAGCATAAATAAAACACTTACAACAATAACTAGTGAGACCATACCTCAAGATAATGAAGACATAGCAATTCGTCGTGCTGAAGTTGAACGTGATGGATTTATTTACATTAGTACAGAAAATGGAAATCTTATAAGAAGAAAAAAGAGCATTGATTCTACTGCAACCCAAACTAAAAACAAACCTTGACATCTTAATAAATCAAGCGACCTATATGGCCGCTTGATTAAATCACATCAAATATCCATGTCTAACTTAACATCTAACATAGATAAGCAACCATCTATAAAACCTTCAGCCATCTGTATCTCTATTCGAATCAACTTCTCATCTTTCTTTTGTGCCTTAGCTATTTTGCGTTTCGAGATACCGTACAGATAATGAGCAACGAGCAAACTATGTTCATATGGTTTCTTTTCGCGAAGTCTTGCCAAGCAGCCTTCAATGATCAGAGCATCATCATCGGTACAACACAAACGCGTTTTACCACCCGGCGGAAGCAATCCCTTGAACCCTGCCGCAATGTGGGAATAATCAATTCCGGAGCTGTCAGCTGCCGCCCAGCCGCCCCATAAATCTAAAACCTTTTGCATGTCACGCATTCATATTCTCCATACACTTATGCTTTTAAAATGACGCCGATACCCATAACCCGATCCAGAAAACGAGCCCACAGCTCTAACTGAGTGCCGTATTTCTGTTCGAATGCTGAGACGTCGGTATGTAATTCATCGTGATGCACTCTGCACAGCGGTATCACGAAGAGATCATGGGCCTTTGTTGCGGTACCTCCCAGACCATGCCCTATTATATGGTGTGGATCGTCAGCTGGTTGCCTACAGCAGGCACATTCCTGTGTTTTTACCCACTGGGTGTAGTGAGGGCAAATCCAGCGCCGGCGCTTCGGTCGCAACATGAATGCTTCGGGGCAATCCGGATCCACGCCCAACCGGAGAATAGGTTTCCCAGCATCCTGCTCTCCCGTCTCCAGATCCCCTGTTATGGTATGGCTTTCCCTCTTATCCAGACGTCTTTTAAGTATGTCGGCCGCGGGTATTGCCGGGATGATGTCGCTGTCCCTGTATACCGAACGGTGCGGCTCTGGAGCTATCCGCAAAGCCTTTTCAGCCATAGCCTCCGTTATCGCATCAGAAATCCCAGACTGAACAGCCCACCAGCACAACTCTGCCAGGGATAATGTCCTTTCCCGGGTGCATCCAAGCGAAAGCAGGACCATATCGATGACCCAGTCAATAATATTACGGCATGCTATTTCCTTGATCGTCGGATCCGGCTCATCTCGAAGCTTATTGTCGCAATGCCAGCATAATAAAACGGAGCCTGGATTTTTCCTTAAGATGACTGTTTCGATGTGGTGATATCCCTCGTCATGATTCTGGCATTGTCTGACACCCAGGCTAAGCCATCGCTCCAGTCCCTCAATACCTCCCGCAGCTGCGATGACACGCGGATCGGTAAAGAAAGGAACAAGGCTGCGATCTACGGATAACGGCTGGCGAGCGTCAGGTACTTTCCCCGTCGGAAAACCGGCCATGTACTCGGGCTGTGGAGTTATTAGAACGCGCCCCTGAGCAAAGAGGCTCATCAGATCCTTTCCCGGTTTAAAGAGTACTACGCCGAGGCGGGGCACAATCTCTGGTGTTAGTAATCCGCGCAAGATCACCCCCTACTGCGTGACAATGCCGAGCAGTCTCAGAAGCTCGGGAAATTTTGATTCAAAAAAATGTGGCTGAGTCTCCCGGGGATTCGCTGGGCTGGTGATATTTTTCCCGTAAAGGCAGCCTTTGGCTGTTACAGACCAGAATTTTTTTACTCCGTTTAATCCGCTTCGGCTTTGCCGTTCCTTCTGATCCACGATCCCGGCACGCGCCATTAAGTGATATGCCTGGTTTGCAGTTAGCCGTATCCCATGGGTTTTAAGCAGAGCACTAAGCGAGAGTGTTGGCCGACTGGATCCATCTATGGCGCCGGCTGGAGCATCAATCGCATAAGCAGGCATTAAATCTGGAAGCCCGGCCGCCTGTTGCAATTTCTGGTAAGCACCAAGTTTGGAAGAATTTGAGAGGTTTAATGTTCGGGATGCTGACTCCAGCAAAATGACACCAGCCTGAATACGATCGGAGGTCAGCGTTGTCATAGCATTTTGCACCGCATCAAACGTTCTGATGACTTTCAGATTGAAGGCGGCGCTAATCCACATTGCATAGGCATACACCAATTCCTTGCAGGCGTATGTCCCAGGGTTGATCCCTCCTCTCACAACATCGACAGGAGCAAACGCCATATCTGGCGTTAGCTCAGCAATCAACTGAGCTGCCATCTCGGACCGAAGCCAGCGGTTAGGATTATGACGTTCTTCTCCACCAGCTGCGCGCTGAAAGTCATTTAAACAAAATCGACCTGCCGCATCCCGGCGAACGAAAATACCTTCAATCGCCAAATGAGAGTGGTTTTTGGGCGCACCATAGCCCATAACATGGTTAGCCATACTTATCTCCATACACTTTAACGTGACGATCGGGCCTGCACGCCCGGTTCGTTTACACACCTTGAGATTAATGCCTGATTGCATAGTCTTCAACTTACCACTGAACAAACATCCAGCACTTTATTGAATGCCGTTATGGTGATCTCAACTCTCCCTCCCTTTGCATTCTCACCCCACTCGATCGTCATTCTCTTAACCTGGCTGTCATCCTCCCAGATACCGGCGTATGTAAGTGCGTCGAAAAGCGCCTTGTTGTAGTTGTCCAGATCGCGGCGGCGGTAATCAGGCGGATACAGGACAATGACTACCTCCGCTGGCGAAGCGGAGGGTTTTGGGACTGCTTTCAGCTGTTCGATAATCGCTGCTCTTACAGCATGTTTGAATTTGCGGCCAGCTTCGCTGACCAGCAATTTACCTTTTGCAGTCCCTTTATTTGGGGACCGCCAGTAGGAGTTCACGCTGGGCGGAAAAGGAAGAATAAATTTCATTCATCCTCCAGGGGAATTTTAAGTACGAAAGGGACTTCCCCACCGCAATAACATATCTGCCCCAGTTCGGACATGAGGCTCCATAGCGTCATTTTCGTAAACCCATTTTCATCCTTTGACGGTGGTTCAAACTCACCAAAAATGGAGGGGTGGCGAATACGGTTTTCTTCATGCTGACGCTCCAAAAACACAAGGGCGACATCACTAAGTTTGACTTTAACGAAGGTATTAAAATTTATGACAAGTTCCCTCTGAGGGGGAAAATTAACGATGCTTATACCGCGGGAAACCCCACGGGTGATTTTGATCGCGCCCTTCTTCTCCAGCGCTTTGAGATGACTTGCCGCAGCATTGGGGGACCGGCACCCCAACATGCCGGTCAGTTCATAGGTGGTTGGCGGGAATCCATGGGCGCGCTGGTACTCAATGAGCAGGTTAAGAACTTCCTGCTGCCTGATAGTTAACTTCATCATGCCGCAAACTCCTCTCTGTTTACGCACAATTCCGGAAGGTTTGCCCTCACCAGTGCCTCAGCAAAAGGCGGAGGCACCGCATTACCACAACGCGCAACCTGCTTATCCTTCGCATACTTCACACCGCGGTAATCCTGGTCGATGATGTACCACTCAGGGAAGCCCTGCGCGCGGTAGAGCTCATGTGGCTGCAGCATGCGCATGCCGATGTCGACAATGCGGTAAGTCACTCCGCCGATATCCACCAGCCCGGTGCTAACCTCCCCGCAGTATTGCTGCAGGAACGCCAGCACCTGCTGTGCGCGTTCTTCGTCATAGTCCTCGATCGCCAGAGTCGTTTTAACCTCCCCTACGTGCTGGCCGCCGGCAGTGATAGTCGGCATCGGCTCGTCAGTAGACTGGCCGTCACGGCAAGTACCGCGCAGTTTAACCAGATGAGAAGCGACTAAGGCGTGGTGATCGACAGTCGTTACTGAATGCGCTGGCTTATCCAGCCCCACTCCGGCACCCTGATAATTTCCTCCGTAGTGTTTTGCCAGGAATGCACCAACTAAAGCATGTTTCCCGCCACCAGCAACAACGGTTCCCAGCGGCTTATCCAGTCCTGGCACGCGAGGTGCCTGGCCGGGCCGTTCTCCGTATCCCATTTGAATGAGCGTTGGCACAACCAGCTGCGATTTACCGCCGCCGCCCGCGGTGATTGTTGCGCTTGGTTCGTCGGCACGGTGGCCGACGCTGGCACCGAATTGCCGGGCGATAACTGGAGCGACGACGCAGGCTCGTGACTCTTTCAGGATGGTGTGAGCAGGTTTATCAAGCGGCCGTGGTTTCGCCTGGTACTCACTGCCACCGTTGCCAGCGAGGAACGGGACAAGGCCCGCCTCAACAATCCCCAGCGCATGACCATTCCCGCCCGGGCGCCTGGATGTGCCGGCGGTCACTGTCGGTACAGGATCAGTAACTGGCTGCCCGGTGGCGCCGGTGCGGAATTTTGTAAGATGAGGTACAGCGATTGCGTAGCCGTGGGTTTTCGTAATCGTCTGCAGCGGATCGTCAAGTGCCTGCCCCCGGAAACAGTCATATTTCCCGCGTGTCGTTGTGTGATTGCACTTCACGATGAACGGCGAAGCGCTTTCGATAACAAAGCGCTGAATGCCGCGGGCAATACGTTTGAGCGTATTCTCTGCCAGAGACTTTTTGCGATCGAAGATGCTCGGCGCGGGGATAGACCAGTCAATGCATTCTGCAGCTGTGCGCCATGGAGCCAATTTGCCGGCCAGCACCGCCGGTGATTTCGGATCCCCGTGGGTTGCTTCCGGCCAGACTATTGGTTGCCCGTCCCGCCGCATCACCATGAAGAACCGCTTACGGATGGTCGGCGCGCCATAGTCGCAGGCGCGCAGCTCACAGAAATCGACAACATAGCCCAGCCCGGCAACTAAGCGTTTCGCCTGTTCACTATCCGGCGACAACTCCAGAAACTCGCAGCATTCCAACAACGCAGGGTGATCCGCTGGAACTCCGGATGTCAGCATGCCTACGAACGCCTCGAACGTTTCACCAACGCGGTCCGGATCCGGACGCATTTCCGCCGCCAGTAGTGGACCCCACGTTTTAAACTCTTCGACGTTCTCCAGCATCATTACACGCGGACCAACATCCAGCGCCCAGCGAAGAACGATCCACGCAAGCCCACGAATCGCTTTTTCAACTGGTTTAGCTCCTTTCGCTTTGGAAAAGTGGCGACAGTCTGGTGAGAACCAGGTAAGGCCAACAGGCTTACCGCTTGTTGCTGCGACAGGAGAAACATCGAACACGCTTTCGCAGTAGTGCAAGGTATCCGGATGATTGGTACGGTGCATGGCAACAGCATTTTCGTCATGGTTAATGGCTATATCGACACTACGCCCAATAGCCATCTCAATCCCGGTAGAAGCGCCGCCGCCTCCGGCAAAGTTATCAACGATAATTTCACGCATGGCTAACCCCCTGCATGCTGCTGACCAGCCCGCTGGCAATAGTTATGATTTCGGTACTGGGCGTACGCTCAAGCCACAGCTGATTGATGTGTGCTTTCAGTTTGTTTTGCTGAGACTCGTTAAGATGGTGCACGCCTTCGACTCGCTCAAACACCAGGCCTACTTCCAGTGGCCATATCCGGCTTTCGGGTAAGGTCTGTTTGGCAACTGAGAGAGCTTCCCGAACATGGCTGCGGATCAGTCTGCTATTGAACCAGCTCGCTTTATCCAGGCTGCCAACAATATCGATGAACTCAGTGACCGGGCATGTGTCGATAAACTCTGCATACACCGAATTCATGCGTTCTATGGTTTCTTCACGTGCAGTTGCGGATCCAAGATCAACACCGTTAAGCCAGCCCACCAGCACTTGTTTCGCAGTTTGTTTGATGATCAGTGATTGAGCTGTGGCGATCGTTTCTGAGTTAACCGGCGTAAACTCCGGTTTATCCACTGAATCAGCCGCCCAGGTATGACCAAATTTCGACTCGGCGAAGGTGTACTCGGCTTTATCGCCAAAAGCAGCAACCACGCAGGCCCAGGATCGTATGCCGCTTTTCGCTAGGATTTCGTTCTGAAGGAGCGGTATTTCAGTTTCGCCTTGCTCTGTCTGGGGCAGCTCCATTACTGAAGCTGTTGCCTGTTTACCCACGGCGTACTGGGCCAGGGCCATACTCGCGCGCCCCTTCGCCTCAAGAGCCACACGATCGATATAGCTAAAGCGCTCCCCTCGCCATGACTTATCAAATACAACAATCGCCCCGGCAAAGAAGGCACTGGTCGGCTTCTGCTTATCGTCCGCCGGCTTAAACCAGGTAGGAAGATCGAAACCGATGCGACCGCGGATAAAACAGACATGATCTGCATCTTCTGGCCACCACGTCTCACTCGTCGCTGACTTCACCAGAAAGACATAACGACCGCCATTTTCGCGCTGAGCGGATGCATAACTCATGATGTGGGTCATGCCTGTGATCGCCTGCTTTTCGTGATACTGCGAACGGCTATACGGCGGATTTCCAAATGCCGCGCCGCCGAGTTCTATCAGTCGCCCCGCCCAGTCCTGCGTCAGGGCATTGTCTTCTGCTGAGTACCACGCAGGGCATTTTGCGTTGGTTTCGTCTGCAAAGAGGTCCAGCACCAGCGGGCCATACATAGCGTTAACCCCCCAGAACAACAGATCGGGCGTTCTCCACTGGTCGCCCACCTCCTTGAGATAATGGGCAGGGGCAGCACGTAATGCATCCAGAGCATCACAGTATTGGCTTCTGGTGATTGGGAGTTCGGCCTCATCCACCAGCATTTCCCCTTCGCTGGTCGTGTTCAGTCGATGCACAGATCACCTCCGCAGTAATTCCCGGCTAACAGACACTCAGTGTGTGATTTCCCCATGCGTGCTTTCCGGAGGCAGGCATTTTTCTGACGAATGTAATACTCAAGAGTTTTCTGGCTGCAGCTTGAGGTACTGAGCTGGTGCCATACAGTAGCGGCCCGGCGATACAGGCTGCGCTCTTCGAGTTTTTTAGCGGCTTTTTCCTGTTCCAGGTTGCCTCTGGACTTAAAGTCGTCCTGTAGGTCATCGCAGCAGGATGCATCATTGATGACTCGATAAATAAAACCGCATGAGGTTGCTTTGGTTTCCAGGCGCCCTTCTGTGTACAGGCGATATACGGCACTTTTCACAGAAACAGGTTTGCAGTCAGGAAAGGCGGCAATGATATCGCGCATTTTCTGATCTGGGTTTTTAGCAATGAATTCAAAGGCCATTTGAGTAATGTTCATCCACGAAACCCCTTCGGTATGGTTGTTTGCACTGCACCAATTTGGTTGATATCCCGCGGCTTACTTCTGTCCCAGCATTCCCGTGGCGGTCGCCCTTTGGCATCCCAGCGGATAGCGCTCTGCAGATAGCCCTCGAATTTTTTAGGCCCAAAAAGTGTCTCGGGGCGCATGTACTGGTATTGCTCGTCGTTGCCATGCCAGTGCTCATGCTTAACGTCGATAACGAGTTTCAGATCTGGAACGGTATGCCCCTCACGTAGACGTGCCCGAATGTTTTCGAGGGAATTTTTTGACTTCTGAAACCGGGAGCCACTGACCTGATTCAGATGCATTAGAACTTCGATCGCATGGTCAGTGATTACCACTTCAGGATCCGGCTTATCGTCGGGTTCCGCAGGAGCCCGACAAGAAGGTTTTTTAGATGACGGATCTAATGACGGATCTAATGACGGATCGCCTTCAACCATTGAGGGGTCCCCCCGCAATATTTGAGGGGATGCAGACCCATTATTTGAGGCGTCAGAAATTGACCCCTCAAATTTTGAACCCTCAATTTCTGAGGCATCAAATTTTGATTGCTCACGCGGGGTTGCGTAGAAGAGTTTTGCTTCAGCTGCTGCACGTTCCAGCATATCGACGTTGAGTTTGTAGACGTTCGAATTATTCTTGCCGCCTACGCGACGCTCCTGCTTCTTCAGCCACCCTTTCGCCTGAAGTTTTTTAATGGCGCTTCGAACAGTGTTCTCGCTCTTTGCCCCGATCTGTCGCTGAATAGTTGTCACAGCAGGCCACGATATTCCTTCATCGTTGCTGAAGTCAGCCAGGCGGGCCATGACCGCGATTTCAGATATGATCAGGCCTTTGAAAGCACAGGCTTCCCATACCAGACCGTGTAATTTACTGCTCATGGCTGCCCTCTACTTCCCTGAATTTTCGTTGAAACTGATCGAGTGGGCTAAAACACTCGTGCGGATAGCCTTCCCTGAGGTAAATGACACGATTGGTCTCACGTTCCCACCGTATGACTCTGACGGGCTTGCCATAGTGGTCTCTGAACTTTCGGTTAACTTCGCGCATAACGCTTTTACCCTCCGGTTAAAGACCCCCACAATTGCCGTTGCCCGGCTGTGGTTACATGAAACCCATTTACCGCATACCATGCGTTCATACCGAAACAGCGCAGCACCCGTCACCGGACGCATACGTAGTTGCGGTAATCTGAGATTTACGATTAAATTGCTCATGCGGATTATTTCTCCATACACGTTGATTTATCTGCCACGACGCCCGGAGCTGCACACTCGCGGGCGTCACACTTTTCTGGCTGACAAAAGACACGGAAAAGTAACGTTAAATGCTCCTGCCATTTCGCCATTACCTGGTAACTGTTCTCCTCGATCTGCTCACGTTCGGCCTGGTCAATAACACCGTCAGCAGTGGCTTTGCGTAGATACTGCGAGTGTTTTCCTATCCACTCGATCGACTCCATCAGGCGCTGGTTAATATCGGCGTTGTCAACTTCCTCGATATCGGCCAATGGCACGAATACCCCGTTCGAATGGCGTGCTATCGCATTGGCAATGTGGTTTGATCCACCAGCACGTTGCAGGACCATTGCCCAGCCGATTGGGAAGATCTGATCACCATCCGAACGAAGGCGGTTAAATAACGCATTTTCTGTAACGCCCAGCCATTCAGCGGCCTCTTCATAACCACCATCTAAATCGGTGATCGTCTTTTTGATCGCAGCCACCAGCCATGCCGGTTGCTTATCGACTTTCCACTCAGGTTCTATACCCACGGCTTACCCCTTATCTCTGTGGTTATTTCAGGTGAAACCACATGTTATTGTTTGGAATAGATATCTGGCCGAAGGTCATACTTCGTGATCTGGCCTGATGTGTTGTTTTCCAGCTTTTTGGCCAGATTAAAGCCGGCCTTTTTGTAACCGTTAAAAACTAAACGCAGATAACCGGGTGTAGAGCCAACGCTTGCCGCTAATGTGCTTTGTTGCTCTTTGGTCAATGAATCCCAGAACTCTTTCATAAATGTACCTCCTGTGTACATATTACACGAAAGAAATGAACCTTCAAGGTACTTGCACCATTGAGGTACACGCGGTTAAATTTAAATATGAAAACAATCCAGGAAATCAGGCGGTTAAACGCCAGAAAATTGAGAGATGGTGTTGGTGGAAATATCTATTTCGCCAACATGATTGATCGCGAGCCTACCCAAACCAGCCGGTTTATGGGTGATGGTGCAACTAAGAATATTGGTGATGCTATGGCCCGGCACATCGAAAAGTGTTTTGACTTGCCTATGGGTTGGTTAGATCAGGAACACCAAACCACTAATGTTGCTAAATCACCGGACGTTTCAGATACGAATAGAAATTTTGTTATGGTTCCGGTTATATCCTGGGTACAGGCAGGAGCATGGACCGAATTTGGCTATGCTGAGGTGGACTTGAATAGTACAGAAAACTATCCATGCCCTGTACCATGTGGGCCAATGACTTATATTCTTCGCGTTATTGGCGACTCGATGATCGATGAATACCGACCTGGCGATATGATTTTTGTGGATCCAGAAGTACCTGCAGCGCACGGTGACGATGTAATTGCATTAATGCATGATTCTGGAGAGACTACTTTCAAACGCCTGATTGAGGATGCGGGACAACGTTACCTAAAAGCTCTGAACACAAACTGGCCAGAGCCTTATATCAAAATCAATGGCAATTGTTCGATTATCGGCACCGTTATTTTTTCTGGAAAACCAAGAAGATAACTTATAAGAGCCTCACCAGCATGACTTAACCTGCTCCGGCAGGTTTTTTTATACTTGACAATGTACCCCAACGGTACATAATGTACCTAAAAGAAACAGCGAACAGGCAGGACGCCCACGAAGTAGCCGCCCGGGGCATACGAAGACCGGGATGATTCGCAGGTATGAAAAAAGCGCCCATCGGACGCTTTGCTCTTTAACAATCTGGATATCCATCAACAATCAAGCTTTAGGCTTTGGCTTAACTGGTTGTGGAGGTCTTGGGTTAGCCGGTTTATGACCGCCAGCTCTTTCAACCATGGGGATTTTTCCTCGGTAGATCTCCAGCCAACCTTGCGGCAAACACCTCTTGCTTGCTGAGTTCCCTGGTTGTATCAGTTAGGCCAAGAACAATCGTTGCTCTTTTCTGAGCTGGTAATTCTAAGCAACCCCAGGGTTTTGAATCGGCGTTTTGCAAATGTTTAAAACGCGCGAGTAATTCCTCATCCGTAAGAGAAGGTTCGTCGGTGATTAGTTCCAGATATAAGCGAGCTTGTTCAGTTGCAATACCTGAAGAGCGGGAGAATTGATAAACAACTTGGCTAACCGATAAGGCAGCGATAAATGCGCCGAACCAAACGTAGCCAGTGATAGAAACAAAAACACCACATCCCGACAAAATAATTAGGAAAGTCATCAACCGGTCGATACGGCCAGTCAATGTCGCAAACATCTTTTCGAGGTAATGCGAATAATGAATATCAAATATCAAGTCATGTCGGGACATGTTTCACCTCAGTCTGAATCATCAGGTTTTGGCGGTGGTTCAGGCCTCTTGTAAGGAGGCATGTGCCGCTCTTCATAGTCATTGCACTGCATAAAAACTCCTTTCGTTGTTGGGGATATCCAGATTACCCGAATCCTTGTTGTTGGGGAATAACCAGGATCCACCTCGCCTGATGTGGATAAAAGCAGGCACACAACATGAAAGCGCATTCCATCTTCATCCGTCGTGGGGACTGGTTTGTAACTGAAGGAGTGCGCTTCCAGTTGTGAACGGCAATATTCGCAACCGCTGTATGGCACATGCAGCGTGAGCCGCCAGAGAGTTACCTTTATCCATGCGCTCTCAGGAATTCCGGAAGAATGTGCAAGCTAAGTGTTTCAGGCACGACGTGCGCCCCACCAGCGCGGCGAAAAGGTGTGACGCCCGGGAAGAGTCCGGGACACAACAGGTGAGAGCATTGGCGGTAACTCCGAAAGCTGACAGTTATCGTCCCGACGAAGAAGCGAGTAAGTCAGCGCTGCTCGTAGAAGAATCGGAACCCAGTGCTCTCTCCGTTGTGACGTGTACAAGCGTACTGCAGCGCCGGTCGACGCAAAGACCCGTAAATCGACTGAGCAACAGCAACTGGTTGCCAATACCAAAACAGAGCGGCGGGAAGAAAGCAGATTAGCGACCTGGTGTCACAACCCCATCACGTAGCCAGCGTGGTAACCCGTAGTACCTGTAACGAAAGCTGTGTGAAGTTTTGGCGGTGCCAGTTTCCCTTTGTTTCTGGTACCGCCCTTTTTACATAAGACACAAGAGCATCACCGGGCGACGGGCTCATAACCCAATCCACCCGGGCGGCCGTCAACCGCAGATGCTCTTCTGTGTTGTGTATGGAGAAACCGTCGGCGGTGGCAGCCGCCCTAACAAAGAGGTAGTGCTATGAGCAATGATCGCATGACCAATGTTCCAGATTTCCTGGGCGAATTGGATGCTGGCGTGTTCATCAACAAGATCGCCGGGGCGCTCAATACCGCCGCACTGGGCGTTTTGAACAATGGCAGCAAAGGCAAAGTAGTACTGACTTTCGACATCGATCGCATGGGCAATTCGATCGAAGAAAAGCGAGTCATGATCAAACACAAACTGCAGTACATCACCCCCACCCCGCGCGGGAAAGTTTCTGAAGAAGACACGACAGAAACGCCGATGTTTGTTAACCGCGGCGGCAAGCTGACCATCCTGCAGGAAGACCAGGGCAACCTGTTTACTCTGAGCGGGGATCCGGATGCAAAGCTGCGGACGGCGCCATAGGCCGAGACTGATGCGTTTTTAGTTTAACTACATTTTTCTTTAAGGAAATTTTATGTCCCAACAATTAGATGGCAGCGCAATTAAGCAAGTTCAGGACCTGGTGCTTTCTGGTTACTACATGGAAGATATCCAGCGACTGGCATGCCCAACAGCTGTCCTCCCAGCTGGCACGGGTATCGAAAGCCTCGAACGCTTCTCCTCGGAGCGCTTTCGTTTCCGTGGTGCGATGGAAACCACAAGCATCGACGACTTTGTGCGTTATTCCTCAGGCTACGCCAAAGAAGACGAAAAAGCCCGTTGCTTTATTGATGCCGATAACATGCTTGCGCGTTCTATCTTCAACATCGGTACGCTGGATAATCCCGGACACGCTGATAACGTCGCCTCGATCAAGCTGAAGAAAACAGCCCCATTCCGCGCGCTGCTGTCGATCAACGGGGATCACCTTAACCAGAAGCAAATCGCCGAATGGCTGGAAGACTGGAGTGATTACCTGATTGCATTCGATGCCGACGGTAACACGATGAAAATCGCCCAGGCCGCGCAGGCAGTTCGCCGCGTCACCATCCAGCAAACTAATGCCTCCGATCATGAAGATGGTGATTTCAGTGGCAAAAAGTCGCTGATGCAGAGTATCGAAGCCAGCAGTAAAGACGTGATGCCGGTGGCGTTCGAGTTCAAATGTGTGCCGTATGAAGGACTCGGAGAACGTGCATTCAGCCTGCGCAACAGCCTGCTGAAAAGTAATGATCCGGTATTTGTCCTTCGTATCGTCCAGTTGGAAGCCCAGGAAGAAGCGATCGCCAATGAGTTCCGCGACCTGTTGATCGGTAAGTTCGACGGTAAGCCGGTCGAGGCCTTCATCGGTACTTTCAAAGCCTAAGCCTGATTGCTCAGCCTTAAATCTCCGCTGCTGCGGGGATTTATTGAAGCGTAATCCTTTTATTTATCGCCTTATGGCGAGGGATTTCTACACCCAAATAACAGCGCTGTGCAGGCGTAACGTATGGAGAAAATAATGAGCTTTATTCAAACCCTTTCAGGCAAACACTTTAATTATCTCGATATCCAGCAAGACGCGATCGAGATAGAGGATATTGCAACCGCCCTCTCGCATATCTGCCGATTTGCCGGCCACCTGCCAGAGTTCTACAGCGTTGGACAGCACAGCGTTTTATCCAGCCTGCTCGTACCGCAGGAGTTCGCACTTGAGGCACTTCTCCACGATGCTGCCGAGGCTTACCTGCAGGATATCCCGGCACCACTTAAGCACCTCTTACCTGACTATCGCGCAATGGAGATTCGGGTTGATGCTGCAATACGTCAGAAATTCGGCCTGCCTGATGAGCAGCACCCGACCGTTAAATATGCCGACCTTGTGATGTTGGCCAGCGAACGTCGTGACTTTGAGATCGACGACGGCACTGTTTGGCCCATGCTCGAAGGCATTATTCCGACGGATCAATTCGTTATTAATCCGGTTCGCCCAGGCCAGGCCTACGGGATGTTCATGAACCGCTTCCACCAGCTGATGGAGCGGCGCTAATGGCACATATGAAAGTTAAAGAACTGGTCGCTGCAGCTTACGCTGCGGCACCCGATCTACCACCGGAAAAAGCAGAGTTAATGCGCAATATCGCTTCACGGCTGGATGTTACGTTTATCGCCCTTACCGAAGCAATGGACCAAAACACTGCGCAGGCAGCAGTGCTGGCAGGCCTGAATGGGGTTAAAAACCATGGCTAAAAACTCGATCGACGTGTACGGCGCCAGCGGAAAGACGAACGTTTTAACGTTTGAACCTGAACACCTGCATCTGATTACCGACAAAACTCACCCGCTCTACGATGAGCGGGTCCATCTGCCGATCGACGAAGGGATGGTACTGAACATTGCGGAGCTCGGTGTACTGGAACCTATCATCGTCTGGAAAGACCCCGAATTGGGGCTCACCTGCGTAGTTGTTGGCCGTCAGCGCGTTAAACATACCTTGGAGGCAAATAAACTCCGTCTGAAAGAAGGCAAAGACCCACTGCTTGTTCCTGGGGTAGTTAAGCGCGGATCAGCAAATCAGATGGCTAAATACATGGTCAGCGAAAACGAAATTCGCCGACCTGATACACCGCTTGGCCGGGCTAAAAAAATGTCAGACGCACTCGACCGCGGGCTCGATGAGGACGACATTGCAGTGTTGTTTGGCTGCAGCGTTCAGACCGTTCGAGCAACGCTCTCCATCCTCGAGGCCACCCAGGCCGTCCGGGAAGCTGTAGAGGCTGGCACAATTACCGTTACCCAGGCGCGTCAGTTGGCATCGCTTAAACCCGAAGAGCAACGGGAGAAGGTCAAGCAGATCGAGACAGCGACCGCCGGCATCACTGGCCATGAAAAAGCCCGCCGGCAGCGCCAGGTTCTTGGTGAAGCAAAGCCGCGTATCAAATCACGCAAGGAAATTACAAAAGCCCTCGAAGATGCCAGCGGCGAATATGCCGAGGCTCTGCGCTGGGTGCTTGGGGAGGCGGTATGAATATTGATCCTGAGAATTACAGCAAATACACCCTCCGTCGGTTCGACGCCATTCTGGATGTGATCTGCTGGGTGCTGATTGCCGTAGTAACCGTTGGTATCTGCATGTTTATTGAATGGTGGACAGCATGAACATCTCAACAGTAAACGAGCTCATCGCTTCCCTGGAGAGCGCAGGAGAGCTGTCGATCAGAGAGCAGAAGTTCCTGAAGCTGGCGAAAGCGTTTAAGCAGCTGGCTGCGGAGAACATGGCGATGATTCGCTTGTTGACCGACATAAGCGACAACCACGTTGAATACTTCTCTGAAGGCGAAGGAACCATGTTCGCGGGTGTGCCGCTGGATTATGTTTCAGAAATCAACATGTACGTTTCCCGCGATGTTAATGCTGAAAACCCGTTCCCAGCCACCGATCGCATCGTAGCCGGGATTAAGGCTGATGCCATTGATGAAGCCGCGGTAGAGCTCGACCGGGTCGATACTGTGGCAAGTACCAGAGTAATCGGGTTCAAACTCCGTGAGTTTTCCCAGCAGCTGCGCGAGGGGGCCGACAAATGAGCAAGTCATTCATCGTAATTATCCGGCGAGCCTGGTGTAACGAAGGTGGGCACGGTATCGAATATTCATCCGACCTCATCCACTACGAGACCCGCAATGGAGCCATATCGCACGGTTTTTGTACTGTATATAGCGACGACTTCAACATCGGCGTAATCGAGGGCGGCAAGTTGATTTCATTTGACTGGATGGATAAGCCGATTGGAGAAAGCGAAGACACGCTGGCGCAGATTGCCGAGCTAATCGGCCTGGAGGATGCAGCATGACTGATATCACCGAACTGGCGCAGCGTATGTCCATTGAACGAATCAAGCAGATCGCGCTCGGCAGCACACCAACTATGGGAGAAAGAGAAAGCCTGGCAATCACTGCCCTGCATTTTGCTGAGGAACTCAAAATCGCCACCGATGCATTTCAGGCGGCAGGGCTCGCACAACTTGCCGCTGAAGAGGCGCTGGAGAAGGCGCAGGGGATGGAAGCCTACTGGAAAACTCAATGCCGTGGGATAACAGACCACTGCGAGGAATTGCAGGCGCGCATCGCAGAGCTGGAGTCCCGCACCGTCACCGCTGCCGCCGCTGACGTACTGGCAGAGCGCCAGAGGCAGGTTACGGCAGAGGGGTGGACTGCTGAGCGCGATGATGGCTATCAAAATAGTGAGCTCGCTGATGCTGCGGCTTGTTACGCAATTCATGCACACAACCAAGGTTTTTCTACTCCCGCTCATTGGCCGTGGTCTCAAGACTGGTGGAAACAAACAAGCCCGCGGCGCGACCTGGTTAAGGCAGGAGCGTTAATTCTGGCCGAAATTGAGCGCCTTGACCGCGCCGCTGGCATCAAGGTGGAGGCTGAGTGATGAAAATGGGTGAACACATGGAGCCGGTTATCGAGCTCCTGGAAGAACTGAATGGCAACAATACTGACGCAAAACTAAAGCTACTCGCCCTGGTTATCTCTGAATACATGCTTAATGCGGATGTTACTGGCTTCGAGGTCACCGCAGGGAAGATAAAAGTTTCCGTAGATATAAGCGTGGAGGAATAGCCCAATGACCAAATCAACCATAACAGTCGAGCGTATTACCTCGGTAATTGAGCGCCTGGAGCATTACGCCTGCAATCTCAAGTGGACAAACGTTCGTGGAGCTCAAGACCTCCTGACTGCTGCTGATGGCTTACGTGAGCTACAGGAACGCCGCAAGGCTGACAGTGAGCCGGTAGGTTATTTCGGTAGATTTGACCCTGATGAAGAGGACCTTATAGATCAGTGTAGTAAAAATGTGAAAGGCGCTTTCCCACTCTATCGCCACGCGCAGCCAGCTCCTGCCTCTCCTGTTTGCACCTGCCCCAGCGGCGATGGTTCGCTGCGCTGGCCATGTCCGGTGCATGCTGGCAGCTCTCCTTTAATTCCGGATGGTTACGTGTTGGTGCCGATGAGGTTAACTGCTGAGAATGGCGCAAAAGGCGCGCTATCAGGTGAGTTTTCAGAAACCAAGTTCGTTAACTGTCCAGAATGTTTTGGTGATGATGAGTGCGAAACATGCGACGGAAGCGGAAGAATTGAAATAAAAGTGCCAGTCAGTTGGACGACTATAAAAGAAATTTGGATTAAAAGTGTCGAGCATTTTGCAGCCGCACCGCAGGAGAATAACTAACGTGAACCATTTAATGATCGACCTCGAAACAATGGGTAACAAGCCTACTGCGCCAATTGTCGCGATCGGCGCTGTATTCTTTGACCCTACAAGCAGTGAGTTGGGCGCAGAATTCTATGTGGCCGTTAACCTCGCCAGCGCTATGGAGCAGGGTGCAAAACCTGACGGTGACACTATCCTGTGGTGGCTGAAGCAGTCAGCTGAGGCCAGGTCCGCGATTTGTACCGATGACACTCATCACATCGATGAGGCACTTTATGAACTGAGTGACTTCATTAGCCGCAACTCTGATAACCCGCGTTATCTGAAAGTCTGGGGCAAAGGTGCCAACTTCGATAATGTCATTTTGCGGACTGCGTATGAACGAGCGGGTCGTATATGCCCTTGGCAGTTCTGGAATGATAGCGACGTGCGAACAATTGTATTGCTTGGGAAACAACTGGGTTTCGACCCCAAACGCAATATGCCATTTGATGGTGTAGCCCACAACGCATTGGCCGACGCCCACCACCAGGCAAAATATGTCTCTGCAATCTGGCAGAAACTATTGCCTTCAAGCGACGAATAATAACCCTAATCGCCCGGGTGCAGCCGGGCAATGGAGAAATCTATGCTGAGCCTCGATTGTGTTCCCATCTCAACTTATTGCAAAGAGACTGGCGAAACCCCTGATGCCATAAATAAGCGCCTTCAGCGAGGCGTATGGCGTGAAGGGGTTCAGGTGCTAAAGGTCGAAGGCGTTAAGGAAAGATGGATAGATCTTAGTGAGGTTACAAAATGGGCTCGACAAAATCGCCTAAGCTCCCGCGCGGCGTAACCATCAGGAAACATAGTAATGGGGAAACGATTAATATCACCTTTACGTATAAGGGGGTGAAATGCCGGGAACCTTTATCGAACCTTGAAGTTAATAGTAAAAACATTAAATACGCCGAGCGAACACTCGGCGAAATTCACAATAAAATTGAGCGAGGAACGTTTAACTATGGTGAACACTTTCCGCGCTCTGCACGCCTAAAGATATTTGGTAATGCTTCTACTGGAAAAACGGTGAAGGTATATCTCGAGGAATATCTTGTTATTTGTAAAACTAGAAAATTATCACCTTCAACAATAGGCGGATACAAGAAGTGTTTAAACGCTCTGGAATCTCTACACGTTTTTCCAGCCAGCGAATTGACACCTGCGGCCTTAAAAACATGGATCCAGAGCCAGAAAACAACATTGAAGACGATCAGGAATCAGCTTTCTTTCCTTCGTTCTGCCCTAGATGAGGCAGTGACTGATGGTGTTTTACAGATTAACCCAGTGTCACTGGTGACCGCCTCACGCTACCAGAGCAGTAAAACTGATGAAGAAAGTGATTACATTGTTGATCCGCTTTCGCCGGCCGAGGTTGAAGCACTTCTGCATGCTGCTGGTAATAAGCAATGGGAAAACCTGTTCCGGTTTGCTATTGAAACCGGGATGCGTAGCTCTGAGCTATGCGCGCTTCGCTGGCGCGATATCGACTTTATTGGGAAGACTGCACATGTTCAGAATGCTAGCGTCGTGGGTGTTATAAAAGGGACGAAAACAAAAGCAGGTACACGTAAAATCGAGTTAACAGAGGAAGCGCTGTATGCACTGACTTGCCAGAAACCCTTCACATTTATGAAAGATGCGATGGTTTTTGAGGATCCAAAGACCGAAAGCCCCTGGGCCGGCGCAGATGCGATCAGAAAGAAAGCGTGGGTTCCAACGTTGCGTAAAGCAGGGATCAGGTATCGCAATCCATACCAGACCAGGCATACGTTCGCGACCCGGCATATTAGTCGAGGTGCCAACCTATTCTGGCTAGCATCACAGATGGGACATAAAGGACCAGAAATGTTGTTTAGGCATTATGGTAGATACCTTAAAGAGTATGATAACTCGACAGCAATAAATAAATTGCATAACAAAGTCAAATAATTAATAATCCTCGCTCTACCTTCAGGGCGGGGACTAATTGGTGGCAATCAACATGATTGATAAAATACTGAGTTATGCATCATCTTTTGGCACATTCATTTCAGCTATTGCTGCTTTATATGCAATTTGGTTAACTATTTTTCAACGCAGGATTTCATACAGACCGATATTGATAATAAAAGACTTTTATACTCAAACATCAACTGAAAATTTCAATGGATTTGATTTTGAAGTCCCTGAACAAGAGGGAAATTTACCGATAGAAATAAACAACATAGGTTTGGGTACCGCCGTATCGCTAAAATATCACTGGGAGTATGATGTAGAAAAAGGTATAGAGCAATACCAATCACTATTCAAAGATACATTTTCAAAAGGCGATGACAGTTTCGTTTTATATAGAAAGAATAGCGGTTTTAATTTTGACGTCGGTAAAACGACATATTACTATCCTAACCGCACAATTTCTTACACTATAGATTTCCTATTACCCTACAACTCAAAATCGACAAATACATTATTGGATCTTCCACCGCTACCTATAAAAATAATAGAAAACATAAACTTCCTAACAATATTTAATAATAAAAATTACAATGTAAGAATAAATGGCCCAACACTTATTGTCGAATTTCAGGACATTGAGGGAAAAATCAAAATAAACAAGTGGGATACTTACCTAGAAAAACATTATTCATCAATTACCACAACTGGAGACCTTGAATGCAACTATGCATTAAGGTTTACACCCAGACCTCATGGCTGGACACAAAGAAAACTGCAAAAGATACGCAAAAGCTACGCAGATTTCATTAACGAGCATGATTTTAATAAAAACAGAGGGTTATAATTCATCGGACGCGGGTTCAACTCCCGCCAGCTCCACCAAAATTCTCCATCGGTGATTACCAGAGTCATCCGATGAAGTCCTAAGAGCCCGCAC